>Ga0056128_1009933_pt1 | contig 11892 bp, 3 predicted proteins | sample WorMetLIZISLAND2_FD_71113 | JGI IMG/M metagenome (GOLD analysis project Ga0056128, IMG submission 71113) | Marine gutless worms symbiont microbial communities from Max Planck institute for Marine Microbiology, Germany - Olavius geniculatus... ... | reverse complement strand
ATGCTATTAAGTGCTGATTCTCTAACGATTATTTTTGTCAAAATCTATTGCTATTGAACCAGGACTGTTGGAGTTATTGCAAAAGGTTGCAGGGGTCCGGTTTTTTTGAGACACAGTGTATATGCCCATTAAGGTGTGTACAGAACGACAGAAATGAAATGAAATGAAAGCCGGAGCGCTCAGTTTTTATTTCATTTTTATCGCTCTGTACGCACTTTTAGACACCCGGCTGCATTATCTAGCGGTTTTGAGTTTCTTTAAGTCGTAAAATCAGCAAAAGTTCGGTATTCGTTTGCGTTTTGTGCCTGCTCAAATTAGCACACTTTTAAGTACCGTCCATGCTTGCTTCCATCTGACTGCAGTATTGCCCGTAATGCATTATCGACTTGCTTGCTTACTTACGAGGCAGCAATCTGAACCCGCAAGCTGCTGATTGCAAGTCCAACGCCCTGACCACCAAGCCACAGACCCGTAGCGTACCGCGCTGTGAAGCCAGCACCGGATGCCATATCGTCGCGGCCGCGGTTCGTCGGCTACTCGAGCTGGACGGCGACGCGAGGGTGATTAAACGAGGACTGAGGCGGCCTGTCATCATCCGATCGATCGAACCGCATCCACAGGAAACAGCTCGAGATCTCGTCGACGACCAGGACACACGCAACGTCCGGACCTCAGTCCGACTACATCCGTCCCTCAGGGACCGTTCACACTACCCGCCGCCGCCGTCGTTTTTGTCGGCGATGCGTCGATGTGGACGGTCCGTAATTGAAAACTGCGACAGCACCTCAGGTCTTCACGCTATAGCGCCATTTTTCCGGCTACAGCTGCTGCTGCTGCGATGGTCCGTAAACGCTGTCGTTTGGAAATACGCACTAACCGATAATTGTCCCGGCCCACTACCGATGCATCCTACAGTCCGTACTGCCTTCCACAATTAGGCCTACGGAACTTTTTTTACAGATTTTTGGCAGTTACCGCTTTTCGTTTTTAGTCTCTTTTTTTCGATAATTAGCCGACCGTACTTAAGTAAAGGTCGAGCTATTGGCATGGTTGTCGTCCGTCTGTCTGTCCGTTTGTTCGTCTGTCCGTAACAAATGTACCCTGCCTAACGGGTAGGTTGCAGGGGAAAACTTTTTACACGAGTAATTAGCCATGTGTCCTAAACTCGGGCATGCAAAATTTCAGCCGTCTAGTGCAAGAAGAACATTTTCAAATTCGGTATTAAATGGATTTGAATAAGAAAAATGTGCGTTTTTCAACGGAAAATTGGCAATATCTCGGAAACGGTGAAAGATGCGTCTAAGGTTACTATTAATCACTAATACGCCCTGTCAGATGAGACGGAAATCATTAACCTTGAATGATTGTGAAGGTCCCTGACAACCAGTGCGGTCGGCTATCCTAGTGACAGCTGGGCTTCTTGTTTTTTTTTGGTTACAAACTAATCTGACTGACAGTTAAGCTTTTTTTGCTTTATTGAAACATAATTTGCACTGTCGTATCGTCTTATCCTATCGTACGCACGTAAACGATATTCGATGTAAGTTTTGTGCAACCTTTTAGCCTTGACTGAAATCCACACAGACTGATCGTAATATTTTTGCAGCGTCTGACTTTGAAGCCTAAAACAGCCCGCATTAAAAGGATTGTTTCCCATCTGAATAGGCATTAGGCAAAGCGAATGCAGCAGCAGCAGCAGCAGCAGCAGCAGCAGAACGCTGAGCGATTAACAGCTCATAATGTGATCGATGTGCGGTAGGCCTACAGTGAGTGCTTAATCAATACCTTGGATTATAGCCACGCCAAGATTTATCATTTTGTACCGTGAAATGTGCTATTTTTATATAAACTCAACAGCAATAAACGTGTCAAAGCGGCGTTTATTTATGTGTGATAAAACTAAAGCAAAACGAAATTTAATGGCGTGCCAGAAATCGCATGCGATAAGATTTTGTTTTAGTGTAGTTTTAGTTATACAATATAGTTTTAGCAGCGGGGCCACCGCACCTGGCGGGTAGCTTACTCTATGTTGAAATCTTTTTTCAGAAGTGAAAAAAAACAATTATTCATAACTGTTAGCAACTAAAAGACACTCGGAGAGTTCACAACTCCGCCAAAAACTGTGTATAGAGCCTATCGCAGTTTAGTAAATTAAGCGATTTTTCAAATTCATGTATCCACGTCGTGACCCGGATTGCTAGCAAAATCTAACCAACTAGTAGGCGTACTCGAGGCACGCTCCACCCTTCCAAAAATTAGTGTTGATTTGTTCATATTTCTTCAGTAAGTAAGTCTTAATCTTCCGCACGCGCAGCGAAACAAAGACACGTGTAAAACATCTCGTTTGTTTGTCAAAAATAACTGTGTGAACAAGAGACGAACTAGCAGAATGTGTGGTATCTCACGTTGTCTCGGTGTGTGTGTGCGTGTGCAATGCGTGTGATGGTGGCGTGAGAGCGGACAGTCAATATCGGCAGCTAGTCGAGTTGAGCCATTACGTCATAATGTATGACGTCACGCTAAGTGATGCACACCGCCAGATGAGCAGCAGCAGCAGCAGTATCCGCCAGCATCCCGGCTCCTCCCCAGCAGTAATAACCGGCAGCGGGGAAATATAGATGGCTACTACTCTCTCAATCGGTCCGCTGATGCCGCGGCGATGAAGCCCGTCTGGCATACTGGCCGGTGTGGGCGCTAAAACCGTGTAATTAGGTTCAAAGAGGCGAAAGATTGTGTTCGATGCAACAGAAGCGGAGCTCGTCTAGGCTTATCCGCAAGACATAATAGCACTGCAGTTACCGTAAATTTTGTGCGCATAGTCTGCTAATCATAACGTTTGAATGGCTACAATGCAGTGGGTTTATCTTATTCACTTGACGCAGCATGCGAAAAGTGGTAAATTATTTTTACGAAGTTTTTACAATTTACAGCCAAATAGCACATCGTCAAGTTGATTGAATGGATGATTTTATGACTGATTTTATGCTAATCTTTACACATGCGACGAATTGTAAATCTGAAGCAAACTGCGAATAACTCGAGTTATGAATATATTACAGGCACTGAATTTTCTGATCATTTTCAAAATGTAACGCTGTAAAATGATAAACGAATACATTGTTTATAATAACTATTAAGCCTAACTGTAGATAAATTGTAGGCCTATATCAATCACCATACTATTCCAGATGATTAAAAGATGCAATAAAGTAATTAGTAATTATAGTAGTGGAACGCACGTTTCAACAGCAGGTGAAACTTTGCATTAATATCGCACCGTGACAAGCACCCTTGCAGTGTGTATAATTAATTTATAAAGCTTATTCGGACAACAAAATGTCACGTATGCCTGACAGTCTAATCAATCAATCAAAATGTTGGCCTATTTGTAGCTGAACAGTGTACTACATTAATGGTGTTAGAAATAGTGAATGTTTCCGTTTATTAGAGTATGGGAGACGCATAGGGAAAAGATTACGTTCGCTGACCCAAAAGTATATACTCCAAAATAGTTTTTCCTAATCAAACAAATATGTACAGGTCTCTATCAGCTTGGTTGATTTGACCGAGGACAAAAGTCAAGCGCTGGAAAGTAGATCCGTCATCGGCAGCAACCAGCCAGCTTTGTAACGTTTCCTTTAACAGTTTTTCGCAGTAACACGACCAGTTAAAGACAGCTTTACGACCTGCAGATAAAATTCGATCCGACAGCGCAATTCACCGACGTGCTTTTTGCGTCTTCCGAGCCTCGAACAGCTCTCGAAGGTCTGCTATCGCTGGTATGCCAACAATTGTGCCGCAACATTATACTGTTGTATATTGTCGCATAGTGGCGAGTTTGTTGGTCACCGTCACACTACTAGCAGCTGCTGGTTGTAAGCGCTCGCTTCTAGAGCACTATGATCGTAGAAATTTACGTTCGTTCAGCGACAATCATCTAAAAGGCTGCAATGAAATGCCCCTATGCAACATCCGGTCTCTATACAGTTACAAGAAAACGTTAGATGATCGCCTCTAATGTTGATATTAAGACCTAACTGTCAACGAGCAGGGAAGAACTAAGTTGCTTGGCAGATGTGTTGGATTTTAACTGGCCTGGCGTAGCGGTAACGCATTTCATTCGATCAACGAAGTTACTCTATGCTGGGCAGGGTTAGTACTGCGATAGTGACTACATGCGGGCAGGTAAACCATCTCGGTATGTAACCAGCCGTTTAGGTTAACTCAGCCTTCCATCCTTCCGGGGTATGTAAATCGAGTACTGGTCTACCTGGCTGGGATTAAAGCGGGGCGCGTTCACCTGTGTTGGGTGGCAGGTAACACTGCGATCCCATATGGCAGGTGACGCTCCGTAGCTCTGTGAAGGGTTCAATCTTCTAAAAGCTATATTCCGACCTTTACCCTTGCCTTTACCTTTATTTTTCATATGGCTGTGGCTGATACTTTTAGCACTTCATTTCCTTTCCCGAGCAGACAGAAACATTGTGTTCTTGGGATAGCGAAAGTTGATCGCTGAACATATTCTGATGGAGGTTGACAGCAATTAGGCCGGCCCTGCCTTGGCCTATGACGATATTCACGGTTGTCTACATGTCGGTTATGACGCATTCAATTACTTATTTACCCTTGCGGTTGGAAAATTTTTATTACAGTCTACTCAAAAGATTAAATCATAACAATTGCTTACATTTATTTAAGCCAAGCATACGGTAGGCCTGTCGTTTGTTAAACTAAACCATGGCATAGTCACTCTCTAAAGTCGTGTACAAAATGACAGAAATGTGACGATAATATATATGATGACGATGGTGATGAACTGAAATTAAATAAGTGTCATAATTTCTAAACGAGTTCATCAATTTATACGCAAATTCGAATGACGGGATTCGAGATTTCTACGTCATTATTTTGTATCCCTTGACTTTATTGTGTTTATATTATTACAGTAAGATTAAGTAGTTAAAATTCTGTGGCCTGTATTATTGTATATGTTTATTTTTATTTTTTTCTTTAATTACTTTGTTGTGTTACCAGTGATGGTAAATAAAGATTTTCAAATAAACCAAACTGTCACTTCCTTCGCTTTATACAGCCCATGCAGCGCACTTGAACTGAACTGATATTTCACTGTAGTTCAGTTCATTTCTGTCGCTTTGTAGGCTACAAACACGCCTTAACCGTCAGCTTCCATGCACTTAGACTAACAAAAACTATTAGGTATAAAATGATACTTTATACCATACATGGCTTAGAAACAGTTCTAAATGTTTTAATTTGTAAGTTTCATCTTCGTTAGTTACAGGTAAGCTCACAGTATTAGCGATGGCGTAATTAAAGAGTAGACTAGGCCTAACCTTTCAATTCCCCATAGCCTACATCGTTACTACGCCGAACAAGCGACGATGCATTGTCATACAGCAGGTGACGCCACGAAACGATAAAAACACCGTGTAGATATCGTATCTGTTTTTGTCAGTCTAAAAATACTCGACTGTTATGTCTTCTTAACCTTTCGGGTGTTTACTACCAAAGGTATAAAATAGTATAGTAATAGGAAGCTTAGTAGTAATAGTGCGAGCAGTATAGTATTAGTAGTAGTAAGACTGTAAGTAGTAAATAGCACGACCAAACATCAACAGCTTGAGCATGCCCTTTTTCCGGAGCCCCTTTTTACCTTCTTTCCTATCATTTCCAGTCTATTTTACTTTTTTCGGTTACCTCCCCTCTCTGTCCTTTCGGTGTTGTAGTTTTCCTGGGAGTTGTAATGACAGCGCGGTCAGTGACTAAACGCATTTTGATGCATTTTAAAGAAAAAAAACAAGGCGCAGAATATTTATACGGTAGCCGGATAAATTGGTTATTTGTACGGCTGCCGTAACAATAGTCAATACGAAACATAATGTTTCACGATCAAAAAAACACGCAGAACTTTTTTCACCAAAAATGGTATACACGTAAAATAGGCCTCACTTTAATTGCCTTGGTAGGCTATTCGGCGGGCTACTTAAATGGCTAACAGATTTTGTGCTGCAGTTTTTTGGGCTACTCATGCACTCACTTAATAGTACCGAGTATTATAATTTGTAAGCACGGACTTCGCGTGAAAGCCTAATGCGATTCGCTAAACTGTTTCTTTGTGTACGTGTCATGTGTAGGCCCCAGTATAGGCCTAGCGCTATTGTTAATTTTGCTAATAAGTCTTGTAATGCTGCTAGCACTTTATGTTACCATTATCGTCTCCTTTATGCATATTACATAACGTGATCTGATTTATAGTGTCTTGTCCTTTTAGAGGCGCCACAATTTATTAGCCATGCTGGCGCGAGCCCATATATACAGCACCTTTCGCTTCTTGTTACAGACACTTTCATTAGCATGATTAGACACCTGATGATTTCTGATATATTTCAGTTGTATATTTTTCGCCGCTGATCGAGTTGTGAGGATATTTTTCGCTGAAGTATAATTATCAGCAATGACGCTTTCGTGCAGTTGCTGACGTCATCGCATCAATGCGATGCAAGACTCCAGACCTGCGAACTTGGGTGTCCGACGAAGTGGAATGGTTGCTGAATCTGCTCCATGCACTTATTTTATGACCTACCAAATCCCTCTATCTCCAGTCACTATAGTGTCTGGAGTGTTATAAATGCGCATAATCTCACTTTACTCAAGCGTGACCACTGATAGCGTCTTGCGTTTGTACATCACATGTGCGTCACTCTAAGCAGAACGCGTCGTCGATCACGACCATGAAATTAAATACGTTTTAACACTCTACTCAGTCTACTCGTTATACTCGTATAATACATTGTACACTGTGTCCCAAAAAACATCCCCGATATTTTTGACTATAACTTGAAAATCAATTATCAGATTTTGATAATTTTTGGTACAAATATTTCTGACACAACTTGCCATCAAATGACCATTCAGTTTCCCACCTCACCAAACGTTTGTTTTTGCATTACCTGGGGAAAGCACAACCAGCGAAATATCACTTTTTTATCCAATGCGATATAATTGCTTAATTAACATAACGCGTAAAAACACATTTTCTTCACATTTCTGACACTGTGGCTGACATTTCATTCAGTTATCCATTTTTCAACTGCATACTGTAAAATTGCTTGAAGTGTTGGCCCATTATGCGAACACAGCCAAGGAGACGCTTTCTCCATTCACTTGACAGCAGTATCGATAATGTTCTGCTCCAGACTAATACAGGCTCTACCAGTCACTTCTAACTTTACAAACATTTCTAAACTTTATCTGGTGGACACACTGCTGCAAGACAGTCAAACCTTGTAATAGACCTGCTGTTGGGGCCCACAAATTAGGACAAATGGAATTTATTGACGTTTTTCCAGTCATTTTAACACGTATTACGTCTGGTCTGCTTTCCCTAGGTAGTGCAGAAGCAGACATTCGGTGAGGTAAAAACTAAAACACTTTTTAATAGCCAGTTGTGTCAAAAAATATTTCTGCCAAATATTATTAAAATCTGTTAATCTTTATTCAAGGTACGATCGATAATGTTGGGCATGTTTTTTTCAGGTTTTCTGTTTCTTTTAACGCATATTTTGCTTGATCTGCTATCCCTAGATAGTGCAAAAGCATACATTGGGTGAGGTGGGAAGCTAAACAGTCATTTGATGTCAAGTTGTGTCAAGAATATTTGTACCAAAAATTATTAAAATCTGATAATTGGTTTTCAAGTTACAAATGAAAATGTCGGGGATGTTTTTTGGGACACAGTGTAGATCGTATGCGATTTTCTATTAGTGATCAATAGCAACCTTTGCCCTATCTTGCACCGTGTAGCCACAATAGCTCGTACCGACTTTCAAAGTCATACAAGATTAATGATTGTCATGTAATCTGAAAGAATGCATGCTATCTTCTATTAGTGATTAATAGTAACTTTGGCTGTATCTCCCACCATTTCGGAGATACGACCACTTATAGCTTAAATTTTTGCTATTAAAAATTGCGGCCAAACCGCTGCAAATGGAGACGTCGCTATTATTGACAGCCTATAGGAAGTCGCCAGCGCCCTATCCGTCCCTCAGGGATCGTTCACACTACCCCGGTGGTACTATCGCCGATTTCCTATGACTTACCATTTAGCTAGAATACCGCACGGTTGACATACCATAGTGCGTCATGACCCTTCAAGGTCATCCAAAGTCGATGAAAACAAATATGCGACTATTTATTTGTGATCAGTAGCAACCTAGGCCCTATCTTGCGCTGTTTAACCACAATACACCCGTGACAGACGACGACGGACAGACGACAACCGTACCATACGCTCAACCGTTATGTAAGCACGCTCGTCTAAAAGTCACGCATCAATCAATCAATCAGTTAAAACACATTGATATGCCGTCATAATATCTCGAACGAATCGCACGCCCATCATACGCTCATCAAACATGCACAAGTGACTTTATCACGTCACAGTTTTGCTTATTCAACAGAACGGAGTCGCAAACAGGACAAACCGACTCTCACAAATTTAAAAGCAATTTTATGTCGGAGAATGGACACTTTCAAGTCATTTTAAATGATTGAATGTTACTATGGAAACCCCCAAAAAGGTTAGTAGGTTATAATTGTGTAATGCAACGAAAACAGTCAGTGCAGTTGCAACACGACGCCTGACTGAATTTCGACGACTTCTGCTGGAACATATTTAATTGGTAGTACACGGCTTCTGCGTTTTTAGTTGACCCTACTTAAGTAACGGTCAAGTAGTTGTCAGTTGTCATGGTTGTCGTCCGTCTGTCCTCCGTCGTCCGTCACGGATGTATTGTGGCTAAACGGTGTGAGATAGGGCCTAGGTTACTATTGATTATTGATAAGAAGTCGTATATCGGTTTCAAATGGCATGAAAATTATCGACTTTGGATGACCTTGAAGGTCACTGACAACCAGTACGGTTGGTTATCCTAGCGACAGCTGGGCTTCTTGTTAGTAACCATACACGGTTTCAGTACAACACCTGAGCTTTTTGTTTTTTTCTTGTCTGTCTTTGATTGTCAGCTGACTTTTTGTTTAAAAAACGTTACTGAAAATAATTTATTCTGATGTCACTACTTTCTACACCCAAACCGTGCAAGTTTTTTTTACACGACTGTGGCAATTCCGCTGTCATGAGTGCATAATGTGGCATAGGCTCTACAGAGCAGGCTACTGTTGCTGTAACACCAACTAAAGCCTACGAAGAACATGTGGCATTAGCATGCTGTAGTTTCGGCGTTGTCCCCATTGAATCAATATTCTACAACGGATATTATCTATTGGTTCAATTTTTATGTGTCACCGGCGGCGAGAACCTAAAACTAAGATTGAACCGACCGCGAAACACATTGATTTTCCAGACATAACTCTGTGCCGAACGTGCAAATTCCTGTCATTATTGCTCAATAACTGTACAAGAAGCCCAGCTGTCGCCAGGATGGCAAAATTGTCGGGGGGAGGAGGTCGCGATCTTTATTTTGAGAAAACCGTAAAGGGTCCGTAGGAAGTCAGCGATTGTACTGTTGGATAAGGCATTGGAGAAATCATAGGTGAAGGTCTATAGCATGTTAATAGTACACATGTATAATAGTATAAACATTCTACAGAGTGGGCCATAAAAACCGTCCCTTATTTTATTCTGTTTAAAATGCTACTGCATTTGTTTATATGGACAAAATGGCACACCATATAAATTGCTATTCTGTTCTGCACATATTGATGTCAAAACCTAATGAGTATGTCAAAATGTTATTAACAAATAATACGATAGAATCAAAGCACCTCAACTGTATTATATCATAATGGTGAAACACAAATGGAAATACGTGCTTGCACATGTCTAAGTAAAAAGCGAAAACTTCATACAACAACAAGACAGTCAAGTAAACAACTGTTCAATGTGCTCTCCTTGAACTTTAACTACAGTTTTTAATCTCGGTCGCCACTGATCAATGGCTTTGTTGATCAGTTGTTGATCGAGACTGGCCCAGCAGGTGCGCACTCTGTCTCTGAGATCCTTCAAACCCACGATCGGAACTCTGTACACATCTTGCTGCAGAGCACCCCAGATAGCATAATCGACGGGGTGTATGTCCGGACTGTTTGGCGGCCAGACAGAAGGCTCGATGAAGTTAAGTACGTTCTGCTGCATAAACTCGACCGTTAACTTCGCCCGGTGCAACGGAGCGCCATCCTGCTGGAAAACGAACTCCCCGCGGCACAGCTGACAGATGTCTGGCAGAAGCAATGTTTGAATTGCCGGGGGAGGGGTTAGGGGGTTTAACTCTTTTCCCTAACTGTTTTTTCAACCCCCCTAACACCCTGTTAAATTATGCGCTGGGGGTCAGCTATACATGTACTATATACATAGGATTTACATCACAATTTCGGTTGGGCTCTGACCGTCGAAAAGTTCAACCCCCAGCAAATTTTTCACAATTTAAACACTGGGCAGAAGCCAGTTCTGCAGCAGCGTTTCACGGTAGTAACGTTCGTCTATCTTAGTTCCTTTATCGATAAAGTCTACCTTGGTTTTGCCTGTCTTGGATACTGCCACTGATACCATCACACTTTCGCTGAAGTGCTTGCGACCTTTGATGAGACGCTCACTTGGTACTGTTTTCCGCATTGTGTTTTCTGTAAAGTTGGGTTGCTTTCATTTGTTTTATTCCATTTGCAAATTATTGAAAATATTTGCACGAAATTTGCACATATTACTCAGAATTGATTATATTTCAACGTGCGTTATTTACTTTAAATATACATTATTGTTGAAAGACATAATTAACTGACATGTAGGAGGACGGTTTTTATGGCCCACTCTGTATAATTTGTTTCTACGCGCGATAGCAGAATGCTTTGCGCGTTGTATCCATCGTCTAGGTGTCCGCCGTCTGTCCGTCTGTCTGTCCGGTTGTCTGTCCGTCCGTCACACTGCGGTATTGTGTCACAACGACGCAATCTAGGATAACGAGATCTTTTCTATGGGCTGCCCCAAGATTTCTAGTTTATCGTGACAAAATTTCGTATCTTTGGGTGAATGGGTTCTTCTCGAACGAGGGCATCAAAGAGGGGTACCCCCTAAAAGACGTTATTTTGCCGTTATTGGCTCGTACAGTGTAAAAACGGTTGCAGATAGGTACATACATGCCGCTTATATAACAAGCACTGGTGACAGGCTTTTAAGATTTATTAACATTGATGATGATGATGGTAGTGGGTATACTTTAAAATATATAATCTTACAGTTCGGTCTGCTAAATAATACCGCAAATCTATGCCCTGAAATGATAATTTTTTCGCTTTAAAGTTCACCAAAATGCGCTTGGCACTGCCGCCGCTCAGACCCATTGGAGAAGCTTACAGCGTTTCTAAAAACTAAACCATCTGACTGAATTCGAAGGGCAAGGATAAAGTCCTCAGAAAAGGAACTAAAGGAAAGAAAGGCGGAAAGAAAGACGGTAAAAGAGAATGGAAATAGCGTCTTGTTTGTTGTGGAGAGACACGCCGCTGTCCAGCTAAAAGCGTTGGTTTTCTGTTGGCGGTTGCACATTCTGCTGCGATGACAAGAGACGACAATTATTTCGTAATGACTGTTCACTCTGAACGCAGCTCTTGACGAACACAGCGCATCCGACGCAATACGTCGGAGTGTGTCGACGTAGCATTAGGGAATCAGGGGCGTCATTTAGGGAGGCTGGGGGGTCTACGGACCCCCCCAAGGATTTATGATTTTAGTTTTTTTCGCTGCAAATTGTACCTTTGATTAAACGTGAAACAGCTAAAATGTCAACCAGGTCGGTGTACAGCACCCATTCTCAGGCAGAACACGTCGTCGATCACTGCCATGAAATAAGTACGTTTCAA
>Ga0056128_1009932_pt1 | contig 11894 bp, 7 predicted proteins | sample WorMetLIZISLAND2_FD_71113 | JGI IMG/M metagenome (GOLD analysis project Ga0056128, IMG submission 71113) | Marine gutless worms symbiont microbial communities from Max Planck institute for Marine Microbiology, Germany - Olavius geniculatus... ... | reverse complement strand
AGTCCAAGTCCATAGCTTTCAAGTCCAAGTCCGAGTCCTTAGAGCCCAAGTCCAAGTCCAGCAAAAACGGACTTAAGTCCGGACTCGAGTCCAAGTCCGGACTCGAGTACTACAAGTCTGGTTACAGACGTCGACATGCTTGTTGTCGACATTCTTTTGATGGCAGGCGAAGAAGTTGGCTGTTGGTTTCACCACGAAGAGGCGACTCCACCAGATCCTCACTTGCAGGAAATGCTGAGTATAAAATCTAAATTTTGTCAGATGAACAAGGTAAAAAGTGACGACTTTACCTCATTTCTCACCGGGTTACATCAGCTAGCCATAATGTGTAATTTTACTGACAACGGTCACAAAGTAAAATCACGCATAATCCAAGGCTGCTTATCTAACAGACTGTGTCGTAAAGCACTCAGTGAACTGTCAATTGCTTTTGTCACACTAAAGTTTTTGCCTGTCCATCCAGATGTCCCAGATGGGCTTCTGGTTCAGAAACAAAAACCTGCAGAAAGACCAATATTGGTGTGAACTAGAGCTGTCACAGTTAACGCGCATTAAAAAAATTAACGCGCATTAAAAAATTAATGCATATGCGTAAATTTATTTCATTCAGTTACTAAATTCTGTGCAGCAAAAGTTTGGATATTCCATTAAACTGCGGTTATATGACAATCGAATGACATCAAGTAACTCAACTAGTTTTCGTTCCATCACTACTGTAAATAAACAATTACTTATTTATTTCATTGACAGGCTAATAGATTTTTAATAAAAAATAAAAATTATATGTGTTTTTTAAACTTTTTTGTCATTTTTCTAACTTTCTATATTCTACAGGCGGGTCCCATAAACATCTCGGGCCTGGGGTAATTTGCCTCCTACTCTGCATCTCGATGGGACTGGGTGCGTTAATTTACGCATTAATTAATTCATTAAAAAAATTAACGCACTGCGTTAATGCGTTAAAAAAATTGACGCCTTGACAGCTCTAGTGTGAACGTGTTCTGATTTTCACTTTAAAAGATCAAAGCTTGGTATTTAGGTTAGGGTTGCACAGCTTGGCTGTTGTTTACCTTTGTTTGCCCAGGTCACAACTCAGCGAAAGCTAGGTCATAAACAGGTGCACTGTGCAATGCATTAGCCCCATATCCATGGTCTGGCAGTGTAAACTGGAGTCTGGTCTGGCTGTGGGCTAATGGTGCGGAGATCATTGCCACCCCATGGGTTTCATGGCTGAGGAAGGACTTGTACTAAACACGTGAAGGCCACCATAATTATTATGGGGTCATCCTTCCTAGAAGGAAGCCGCATCATGTGTTGATCCTGCCCGTCTGTCTGTTTGTCCCGTGCCTCCACCTAGAGGGAAAACGAAAAGGCCTATGAATACCAAACTTGGTAGGAAGGGTCCCTGAGACACCAGCACCCCATGGACCAATTTTAAGGTCAAGGGGTCAGAGGTCAAGGTCACGGCGGCTAATTGCATTGTTGGCGAAAAATCCCCATAACTTCGCCACCTGTTGTCCGATCAACTTGATATTTGGCAGGTGGCGTAAGGATCCCTTGCCGCCTTGCACAGAGCTGGAAAGCCCCAAAACAGCACGCACATACACAACTGCAAGGACGACCCCATGGCGGGCGGCCCCTCAACGGCCGCACCCTCTTGTTTACAGTTGGGTAAAGTAAGTGTGTTGACGATGTCATGCAGGGAAAGGCAAAGGCACGCCAGCACTGCGACGAGGCATTCACACCGTTGGTATTGATGTTGAAGATGAGTCGGAAGGGAGTGACTGGCAAGGCTTTTGATTGATTGAAATGCAGCCTAGATTCAACGAGTTTCCAGCTGTCATACTGACGTCCTTCCAAGCCGGCCGGCACTTGATCATTGTTACACCTTCGCTGTTGTGTTCGCCATTGTTTCATTTATGGCCATTGCACCATGAGCTCGACGTGTGTGATATGTACATGATATACACTGTGCTGTTTAATTCAGGTACCATAGTGTTTGTGTATATCAGTTTGTTTGCTGTCATTTTAATTATTGTAGTACAGAAAATCGTAGTGTGTTGTGCTGCATACCGGTAATCTCTTGTGACATTTAATAGTTCAACTGTGGTCTCTAGTTGTATTCTTTGATGGAGTTTTTGTCCATTTACATTTTTCCAGGAAAAGCATGCTACTTTCAATTTTTTTGTAATCAAGTGATTTTTTCATGTATTCACTTTTCATTTATTCGGGTCTCACAGAGTTGGATTTTGGGAATAGTTCGAGTTGGATTTTGGGAATAGTTCGAGTTGGATTTTTACATGCTTGATTCCATTTCTGTCATCCAGCCAACTGTGTCAAAGTTCTTTTGAGTGTTGTGCGTAAAAACGTACGTCGTATGCTATGCGCAAAAATGTACATGTTTTTTTCATAGCATTTGCTGCTGAAAAATACAATGCATATGTTGAGCTGTTTTTATTAGCCGAATTTTAATCTTTTTCCGTCTTATTATATGCAATATTTTTCGTACTATGTGATGCTTATACCTCGCACTGTTATTATGCTTCTGCCTCGTAGGACAAACAATACGCATTGTTACTGTTGGTCAGTGAAATGTCGAAAACAGTGATGCACAAATTAGCAGCTAATGGTCCAATCACATGCCGATAGATAGCTGATTCTGTGCTGTTTTACTAGAAATGCACTAAAGCACAATAACGACAGTGCTGCTCATAAATAGCATATCAATAGTTGCACATTTCTGCTGGCCATTGTAAACATCTTTAGTAACAGCGTAGCTTCATTAGCTGCAAGGCAGTGTCACGGTCCGTCTCATTCAATAAGTCAAATTTAATAGAGGGATATCTGTTGTACCTTTGTACCACAGTCGGCTGGCCATTTGTTAGGTACCAATGATCGGCTGACTGACTAATAGCTAATGCTCTATGGGTCAGATTCTAGCTATCCGCTCAGTAAGCAATTATGACGCTGTAAAGAAACCTATGCAGTGCCATGAACATTGGCTACAGCAGCCTGTTGCTAAGCAGATATTGTTTCTTGAACGTAATTGTGGAAAATGGGGAATACGTTGGGAAATTGTTGGAAAATGTTTCATCAGGCAAACTACGTATTTGTAGCTTCATGTGTAGGGCAGCACCATTGTTTCGTAGCAGTAGTATAATGTATTTTGATAGTGGATTTCTGTGCTGCATTGCTTTGCATTATTACACCTTATTACATCTTTTTATTATGCTGTTAGTGAGCTGGTGTGTATCTCTTCATATGGTGCTTTACTACAGCAGTACAACATCTCTGAGTATAAATGCATACGCTGTGTCAAAAAATCTCCTGACAATCTTGATTGGAACTATTAGAACTACAGCTGTAGACAGAAAATGTACAAATTAGTCATACGTTATGTCACTTAGATTTTTTTTAAAATTTGGGGAGAAAAGTTGTGATCAAAGATAGCCAGATTGAGGCAGATGCAAACCTGTGTAGCATTGTATCTTAGCTTGTCAACTTGGCTTGTTGGTGAACCATTTATAAATGTGATTTTTTGCTTGAGTTTTTCAATTACTACACCCGATATATGTTTGCCGGAGAAAGAAGAATTACTATGCTGGTATTTTGTTATTGTTATATTTTTTAGTTTGTTCAATGATTGCTTTCTGTATCTGTCAGACTGCAATGTGGTTATTGGGTGTAACAGGTTTTTCAGTCAGGTCTCTTTCAGAGAAGGTACACCTTCTGACCAGTAACATTTTGTGGTTGTCGAAATCATTGAATTTTTACACTTTGTTTATAGTTGCGAAATCTGACATTTTCACCTGGTGCATGCTATGTTTCTGCATTAATTAGTGCAATTACTGCAACTTGAGTGATTTAGACCAAGTGAACTGATCAAGTATTGTCAGGTTCACATTGAGTGTTTTTTTAGTTGAAAGTCGTTTCTGTGGTTGTTAGTTTTATTTTCAAAAATGTTGATTTAATTGTGTGTATGTGTGTGAGGGTGTGTGTGTGAATAGTCACAGCATGTAGTGAGTGCACAGCAAAGTCAAAAACAGCATAAATCAGTGCACATTGCGCCAAGTGTTGTAGATTGAGACTGTTTCTGATTATAATTCTTCTTTTATGTACGCCGTATGGCGTGTCGTCCAAGCGGCTATTAAAATATATCAGTATAATGGTGATACTGTGTTTTTGTTTCTTTTCGATTCTTCTGACACTGTGTAATGGTGATGCTTGAATTTTTAAATTATGATTTGTGCTGTTTTATATCTACAACCACGATGTCACCCTTGCACTGTATATAAACTGAACAGTTTTTTTACATAAATATTTGCAGTTTTATTGCCGTTGGAAGTAATCTGGAGCTGAATAAAATCAGACAGTAGAATAACCATTACAACTACTACCACAACTTCTGCTACTCCTATTTCTACTTCGACTAATTAAGTAACCCCTACTTTTCCATTACCATACTCTACCCCTACCATAACCTATGTCACCCCTATTGCTACTATAGCCCTACGCCTACACTACCACTATCTTGCCCCTATCCTTACTACTACTATATATACTACTACTACATATACTGTGATTGAAGTCACATTTTTGATAAACCACAATAATAATTTACAATGACCCAACACTAGCACCAACGTTGTCTGCTGGCGTCATCATGGATACTATCAACTTCTGCTTAATTTAACAACTCAAAAGTCGTCTGTTTTGTCTCCAAACTCTACTTTTCGCCAGTATTTTATTTATTTTATTCTGCTTTAAGTAAATTTAAAATTGTTTTTATCTTGGAATAATAGCTACTTCGCTTAGTTCTATGGATTTTCTATCAACTTACGTTCAAAGCACAGACGGTTGTCCTATCTCACTTTAAGCAACTCTCGAATTAGAAGATTCTGTCGTTAACTTTTAGAATGTCATACTAATCTAACGCCTGATTTATTAATTATAGCAACGTTAGAAAATGTCAAAATGTTTTTGTTGCTAGATAATGATTTTTTGTATATTTAACGTATGATTTTTGCGCGGGTGCGTATGTGCGCTTTCGAATAATTGCGCACTGCCCATACCAAAATAAACGATCTCGAAAACACCCCATCAGACGCAAAGATTTTCGATATATCTCTTACGTAAGCCGTAATGACACTATCGGATAGCCCGGGCCCGAAAATAGGGGGTAGGTGCAAACATTGTGCAATTGTCTTTTAAGGGGGCCGAGTTATGGCCCATTTTGTTCCAGATTTCGTTGCCATGGCAACGGGGGTCTATCAGGAGTAAATATAAATGACACAGCTACATTGGCCGACCCCGAAAACCACACTCTAGAACCAAAAATTACGACTCTATCTTATAGATAGCTGGAGTTATGACGGTTTAAACCATTGTCTAGTTTTCCCATAGGCGCCATTGTAATTTTTCATATTTTTGTGAAGAAGTAGGTTAAAATGTTGAATATTAATTTTGTAACCCCCAAAAGGCACTTCCTTCCGCGAAACCGCGTCATATCGCGTTAAAATCAGTTCAGTCGTTTTTCCTGTAGGACGGCAAAAAAGACGTTATAGCCTATTTCACCTATTTGTGAGGAAGCCCCCCGTAAACGGATTTTCACTAAATTTTGCACATCGGGAGATATGCCGGACGTAATCATCTGTGTAAATTTTGGGTGTGGAAAAATTAAGGAGTTTGGGAAATACGAGAGGTTAAGTTTTTGGTTCTCCCACTGAAATGGTTGGTCACCCTTACAACAGTGCTGCGCTACCGCGCAGCCTGTGATAAACCGATATCAGGTAGGCCCATCTATCGAACTTATCATCATAGGCTCTGTTAATATTTTTCCAGTGTTTTTTTGCAATTTCAGTTTTTTCAGATTGCTGGGGCATAGAGATGTGAACAAGGAATGCTGCATCAGATAATCTTTTGAAACATTTTCTGCACGAAGAAAACCACGAATTACATTTTTAGCCTCAGTTTTGCTGTTTCACAGATTTGATTGGTAGTTTCATTTCAGTGGAGATGAGGCAGTGATCTTCCCTAATCAACCGTTGAATGGATCTATCCCGAAATTATCTTACTCCTAGCTACCTGCTACTAGTTCTGAATGTAAATTTGGGTTCTTCAGGCAAAAGATGTTGTAATCTGCATGCATTTACGGATCGATGGAATCAAGAAGGTGAGAGCTAGTTAATTTACAGTATTCTAATAAGCCTTTTTCGCTTCATTTGGTACTATGGGTTTTGCCCCTTTGGGATATTCGTCCACTCTGTGGTTTTCTTGTAGTTCCACGTCCACGACTGTTCTGTGTGAACCAAAACACAAATATGCAGGCGAAAATTGTGTTACTTATTTATCTACATGTCTTGACACTGACCACGCCCATTCAGTTAATAACATAAACAAAACAAAGGCGTTTGTGTATTGCGTAATCAATAATCAATGAATTAAATGTTTTTGATTCAAGTTTCATTTATTTGAGGTATAACGCCGCACTAAAAGTTGTTGTATTTACTGTCGTTTTATGCCTTATTACAGTTTTTGTTTAACTTTGGCTTATGCACGACATTACTCGCAAGAGGATTTGTGCATTATTGGAAAAGAAAGAATATTTATTTAAAATTGACCAATTAAACTGGCGTTCTGTCAGTTTTACGAATGAAAAAATGCGGAGGGTGGTTCATACTTGATTTATTCAACATGCTAACGGTTAACAGATGGTAAATATGTGTAATTCTGGTAGGACGTCTTGCGGTGAGCGGCATGTCAATGGCTGAGGCTGCTGGACATCATGGCTACAGGAGCTTTAAGCAGCGAAGATCATTGGGTCAGTGATATATGCATGACAGTGTGATTATTTCCTTTAGATTTTGTCAAAAGTTTTCTAAAGTTACAGCCTTGGGTAGTTTATTTTTAACACATAAGTTATAAAGCAGGTGTAAAGCAATTATCGTTACCTATGAAACAATTACTGTTATGTAAAATGTATTGCATACGTGTTGTTCTCTAGTGTGACCAAATCACATTGAATATGTTTACGGTTGAACTGTGAATGTAATGCTGCATTCGGCATTGCTCGTAGTTATAGTATATACCATTTTGTAACTGGTAAGTACGAGTAGCATGTGTTCGGTAATGTTGACCTATGTAACAACTGAAAGTAGGCCCAAAACTGCCAGAATACACGTATCAATATGCTAAATGTCACTAATATACAGATAATCAGCAGTCTGGTTGAACATAAAGCATCTACCGAACTTTTGCAATGTTTCTAACTATTTTTTGCTGCAAAATAATGATCAAATGGTTTAATTCGTCTGCTGCACCCACCATTGCAAAGGTCAAGGTTGCGAAGTCAGAATTATCATCATGCTGTTGAAACGACGAGTTTCTGCATCCCCTGAATGACCATGAAGTTGTTAACAGCTGTGTCACTGAAATCGGCATTAAAGCTGAAGATTAACCAGATACCACAACAGTGGAAGGATGCCAACATAGTCACCATATACAAGCGAAAAGGAGACAGGGCAGTACGTGGTATGTAGTCGCGGCATATCACTGTTGTCAGTTGCTGGAAAGATCTTAGCATGCGTTATGCTCCGGCGTCTTCTAATACACATAACTTCAATATGCAGATGATGCAGCCATACTAATTCACGAGCCCACAGACCTTCAGGATAACTTGGGCACTCTCGCAGATACAAAGCTGGCCTGACCATTAACACAAAAACACAGAGATTTTCGCATCAGGTCCAGACCCGTCATCTTCGCAGCCATCTTTTACAGTCAGTGGTGATACACTCAGTACGACTCAGCAGTTCACCTACCTTGGCAGCATACTTACACCTGGCTGTGATTTAAACAAAAAAATCCAGCAGCGAATAAACCTGGCTTCATCAGCTTTCAGTTTACTCGCTAGCCGTGTGTTTTTCAATCACGACCCAACAGTGCCTACCAAAGTCGCAGTTTACAAAGCCATCTGCATCTCCTTCCTGCTGTATGGATCTGAAAATTGGATTCCATATTGCTCGTTGGACAGAGGCCAGTAGGTCCTCCAAAGTTGCGCTGCTCCGACCACATCAAGTCAGTTCTACAGGAGTGCGACATCCCTGAAGCAGATCTCGAGCAGCTTGCAGCTGACAGGGATTCGTGGAGGTCAATATGTGCTACAGGTCTGGTCTGGAGAGTTTTGCAGCAGCCTCCGATCAAGCGGCAAGTGATCGTCGTGCTCGCAGACATGCCGCTGCCCAAGCAGTTCAAGGGGGACCTGCTTGTCCTCAATGTGGTAGAGTCTGCGCTTCAGATTTCGGTCTTTGCAGTCATCTACACGTCCATCAAAGACCGCAGTGACAATACCACTACAGTGCATGTCATCGTCGACATCGACAGACTACCACAAGCAAGCAAGCAAGCTAGAAGACTGGTTAAATGTATGGTAACTGCTTATCCAATTTCTGGTTTGCACTTTGTTGGCTCCTGTCCTGCAGATTTTAGAAATCTTTTGGGTCTTCACAGTACTAAGCCTCACCACTAGGGCTAGACGAAAATCACGAATTCACGGAATTCACGGAAGCCATGAATTTTGACGCTTGCCGTGAATTTTAGCGTTTGCCGTGATTTGCCGTGAATTTTTGCATGGGTTGCACTTTTGTGTCAAAATCCATAAAATTCAATAGTTAAACATTGAAAGTTGACCCTAATATGACCTCTTTGATCATTATGATAATCATTTGCAGCCGTTCACTGCTGTGTGTATAACTGCATATAGTTACTAAAACTGTTCCTGAAAGTTACTAAAAATGATTAATGTTAGTCATTTTGTGAGACGATGATACATGACTGATTGTTGACTAGGCAGAGAACAAAAATGTTAGTCAATGAGACGTTTTTTAACGCTATATATGATTGTAAATTGGCACCGTGAATTCGCTGTGAATTTTGCCACTTTTCTAAAAGTATGCCGTGATTTTTTCACTTTTGCACCGTGATTTTTGTACAGCCCTACTCACCACCACATCAAGGTGGCAGACCATGATGAAGGTGCAGACATGGCATGACTAAAGAAATTGCATATTAAGGTCTCTGTCACATAATTATTATTAAAACTAAATATCAGCTTTACACAGTATTCAATGTTAACATTTGTCATGTGTTGTTTAGCACTGAGAATGCAAGATGTTGAAAAAGTTCGCTTGAATCACCCAGACAAAATTCCTGTAAGTTGTATACTGGAGGCTCGTATTTTTAATTGTCATCCATTTTTGTGCATGTAAGAAAATGCTGAGTCCGGATTGTGTAGTGGCTGAGTGCGACTAACAAATAAGGCACTGTTGCTGTTTTATGACTACTTATTGTTACTGTCACTGTTATGGTGCCAGGACATATGTGAATGGCAAAATATCATTCCAGCTTAGGTCTCTCCAGGATAGGCTAGGTCGCCCAAGTGGGATTTCATTTCTGACTGGCCACTGACTTATACCAAATTGCAACAAAAAATGAATCTATCAACCACTACAATTTATGCGACATTCTTTGTAGATCATGACATTTACACGGGCCATCCCAAAAGTTTCCAGGCTCGAATCTATACATCAGTCAAACGTACATCCTTTACGAACTCTAATAAGTCTCTTGCGGATATGATGTCATTATAATTTATGACATCACAGAGCATTAATTAGAAGCAATTCACAGCGTCAATGCAAACAGCCGAGGTTTTTACGCGCGAAAGCAGCTACTGCTTTCAGGGTGTCTTAGCCATCGCAATTCCGTCTGTCCATCTGTCCGTCTGTCTGTCTGTCTGTCAGTCACATGGGTGGATCAGACAAAAACGGTGCAAGTTAGGATCACCAAATCTTCACCATCGGCTGGCTGGAAGACTCTAGTTTCATGAACCGTAAAGCTTTTCCATAAAATCGAAGGGGTCACCCCGCACGAGGGCCCTAAATGAGAGGGGGATAGGTAACATTTGCGATTTTTGGCCAATAAGTGGCTGTATCTCAGTAACGGTGCGAGATAAGGGCTAGGTTACTATTAATCACTAATAGGAAATCGTATACTAGCTTTCGATTGGCGCCAAATTCAATGACCTTGGATGACCTTGAACGCCAGAATAGGAATTTTTTATGGATTTTTGTGGCAATTATGGGCTGCAACACAAAATCATCATTTAAAAGGCGGTGCCACGGTACTGGCGTTGGTGGCGTGGCGTCGTTGGTAACACGTTTCGGCTGAAACGAAGTTACTCTACGCCGGGCCCGGTTAGTACTGTGATGGGTGACTGCCTGCGGGCAGGAACTGCTATAGGTTTCGCGCGTCCCGTGAGCATTAGCTCAAATTTCTTGTAACAAAATCAGATTCCATGGAGCCCTACTTTTACAAATCCAGCTACAAACTGAAAAATTGTCATGCAACAGTGAGCCTGCCTGATTCTATGCCGTTTGCATTAGCGTTGCAAATCGTCATAAATTACAATGACATCATATCCACAACAGACTCATTAGAGTTCGTAGAAGATGCACGATTGGCTGATGTATATATAAATTGTGGAAAATATTATTGTCTAACATGTCGAGGCTGGAAACTTCTGGGATGACCCTCGTAGCTGCTGTAAGTCTTCTTTCTTGCATGTCAATGAAAAAAAAGATCTGAGAGCACATAACATAGATGTTCAAGAGATGATAGTGTCAGAAGTGTGAAATTTTAAATAATGAACTGATATAGAGATGATGTCTTTTTGAGATTTTTGAAATACTTTGGGGATCATTGACTAACAGAAGTAAATGCAGGCATTGGCCGTTAAATTGTTTTTTTTGGTTATGTACTGTTATTAGTAGGAACTTTTTAAAAAAATTTCATCTTGTAAATTATGTATATGACCAGGTAATCATAGAAAGATACCACTCGGAGAAACAGCTTCCTGTTCTTGATCAGACAAAATTCCTCATCCCTGGCACGGTGTCGATGTGTGAACTGGTGAAGATCATTCGGTACGCTACACTCACTTTACTTTTTCCAACATTTAACCCCAAGTTAGACATTTATTACCTCGAAAAAAATTAATTACGACAGCGAAGAGAAAAAAAGTTAGACATTTATTACCTCGAAAAAAATTAATTACGACAGCGAAGAGAAAAAAAGTTGCAAAAAGTAGAACTCGAACCCAGGTCCTTTTGGGCAGCAGATGCTAATGCTGCCCACTTGGCCATGCAGCAGCTCTTGGCAAATGTGCTTCAATGGCGCTACACTATCGGGTACCAGCCTACTGGCTGCCTATTGGTTGTTGCCTATTTCGATAGTGCTCTCCTGAGGTGCTTTTGGTAATATGGATTTTGCTTACCACTGCAGCTTCACTGGACAAGTTTTAAGTTACTGCTACCCCTCCCTCTGTCTTCCAATAGACAGCATTAGGAGATTGATGACTATCTGGAGGATAACAGGGAAGATTATTAGAACTGCCATTATCAATACATATGCACAATTATAATCGGCAGTTCTTACAGTTTTAGGTTTAGGTCATTTTTTGTGTCTTGCGTTTCATGAAAGTTAAACTTTCTGTAAAGGTTAAAATTTTTGTTTCATTATCACAGTGCAGCACAGTGCAGCACGGTATTGCTGACACTGTTGTAAGGGCGATGAACGTTAAGTATAGGAAATGGTGTTTGGGGGGTCCTGTAACTCCGAAACCCCTTAACCGATTTCCATAAAACTTAACATCAGTGATCACATCGCCCACCCGATGGCAAAATTGCACATACACATAGTAGGCCTAATCATTATCATCATCGACAACCGTGGGCTCAACGCCCGTTGGTGTCTGACACCATTGTTATCGCTGCCCACCGCTGCCTATCTAGGGCAGCGAGGCTTAACTCCTGCAGGGTTGCCCCACACCACTGCTC
>Ga0056128_1009931_pt1 | contig 11894 bp, 9 predicted proteins | sample WorMetLIZISLAND2_FD_71113 | JGI IMG/M metagenome (GOLD analysis project Ga0056128, IMG submission 71113) | Marine gutless worms symbiont microbial communities from Max Planck institute for Marine Microbiology, Germany - Olavius geniculatus... ... | reverse complement strand
AAGTTTATTTGCCATATCAGTCACAACCAATACAATAACAATTTCACACAACGGCAGGCTGCCAGAAAGGAAAACTCCATCACAGCTGGCCACCTATGATAACTATAACCAATAACTGTGCAAAGACACGTGCGGCATCAAATCAGGGGCTTCAAAACCATTCTACAGTCTATAAAACATTAAGACTCAACATCTGGCATTGACGACAATCACTACAATGCAGTGCAACTTGCAAGGTTTCACCTGTAAAATTTTGACGCTCAGAGCTAGCGTACCATTAGCCTACTAAACTTGCATGAACGGAATTCCACGGTTACAAATTCAGCCAGTAAGTAACAAAGCACGCGGAGTCGCTGATTTCTGCGTTAGAATCGCACAACAAACTTCAGCTTATTATGATTAAAACAATATTTTTGTAAAAGCGCAAAATAACGGCGTTTTAGCAAAAAAGCACGGCAAAACACGGAATTTTGGCAAAATCACGGCATTTGACGAAAAAAATCACGGTTTTCGTAAAATTTAGGCTAATTTTCCGTGTTTCCGTGATCTTTTACTGTCCGTCATCATCATCATCTTATTCGTTTATTACAGACTCGCCAAAATGCAAGCATGTGCACAATATAGGCCTACCATTCGATGAATATACAAGTTTGAAAGTCCACAATTAAATCAATGTACATGTACAGATGTTGCAAAAAAGCACGTCAGTTGAACACTATAGTGATAGGCCCTACCGCTCGTGTTGTGGGCTATGAGTCGCAGTAGGAAGACTCCGTCCACTCGTAGGTATGACTTGACGAACTCTTGCACCATTGAGTCCTGGCGTGCCGCACCGGTCCTCTCGGCCGCTTCACCGCTGATACTGAACCGCAACAGACGGCGACCAGTGTTAGCCCCAAGCCCGCCTGCATCATAGCCGCAAAGTAACCACCAATTAAAGAAGGCTACACTCAATTACTTTTTCATTCGGTCGGAATTAAAGCGGTTGCTTGTTTTGGCTTGGGTACGACCCAAAAAATTTCCCCTTCCTCTGGAGGCTCACGGGCCAGGGATACGTGTTATTCAAGTTCCACAAGTGTAGGCTACGTGCCACATGGCATATGTGAATCCATCGAATGGTTTTAGCGGTGTGCACGAATTTGTCAGACGACAGACGGACCACGCTGCGGAGAAATGTGTAGCAGTAGAACCCAGGAGTCCGATTCACAAACATTGTCGTAAGACATGTCGTAAGACATGTCATAAAATTATCATAACTCAAAATGTTGTACAGAATGTTTGATAATCTACATCTACAACAAACCAAAGTATAGTGGATTTTTGATGATAGCCTACTTGTCGGGAAAGACTTTTAGGGGCCTACTTGTAAAATAAGCTCAGGAAAGACTTCACGTTGCACGCCCAGGCAACTGCAGCTCCTGCAGCGTAAGGGGGTCCGAGTTTTTAGACCAGGGTTCTACTCCTACACATTTTCGCAATTATAATAATGAACGCGTAAATAGAAAGAAGTGTGAAGAGTAAAAACCCTTTCCGAGCCATAAAGCTCAAGTCTTTCCGTGCTAATCTTTGTTTTCATATCCCTCAGCCTGTCAGCCAGAAACCAATAGTTTAAACTGCGATGTCATGGATATGGAACTGGTGCATCGCGCGGTGAGCTCATTGGCCTTCTTTCAGTTTTCGCCAGTACTTACTCACTGCGCCTATAGGCCTACCCACGGATGAGGCCCTGCAGGCTGAGATGTGTAAAAAATAAATCGACGTAGTGGAGTGTTGGTATTAACATGCGCTTTATAAATCTACAGATAATTTTATTGGTTCGTCGTAAGCAGCCCCTTACCAAGAGTGGCATAGGAAAAGGTGTTCAAACGATTTATTGCACCATTGCACCAAAAATAAGGCTATAAAGTAATGAGTGAAGTGTGAACCTACATAGCTGGCGGACAGAGAGGTTCGCACCGTTCGCTGCCCCAAACCTTCAGTCCCCGCAAGGATCCCTAAATTACTGTAATTGAACCAAAGCCATTTGGAACTTTGCTACGTCACTGCTTACCGTTATCGTTGGCAGTGGCCGTCTGGTCCATAGCGTCATCGCGTTCGACGTCGCTGTCAAGTACGCTTTCGAATCTTGCCATGCGGAAGTGAGAGTCAAAGCGAACACCTCGTCGCAGGTGATTGCGCACGAATCGCACACGATCAACAGGCGTGATGGACCGTACAAACCACATCAGACAACTACACCACAGTCAACCATACATAGGCTGCAATGTTTTAGAACCATAGAAATAACTGACATAATAAACCTATCTAAAAACCACAGATCGTCACCTGCCGTATGGGATCACACAGTGTTATAGACTTACCTGCCAAGCGACACAGGTTAACGCACCCCGCCTTAACCCAAGTCAAGCAGGCTGGTACTCGACTTACCTACCCCGGAGGGATGGATGGCTGAGTTGACCTTGGTGCTGGTTATGCGACGTATAGCCTACCGAAGACAGTCAGCCATTTAAGTATTAACCAATTGATAGCGACCACGACCGGCAGACGAATCAACGACCTCCCGATCGCAAGGCTGTTATAACTATAGTTCCAAAGTTTGGTCCTAACTGTTACACTACAAACCCACCTTGTGCAGCAACTTTAACTCTAACCCATCATCATCATCATCATATTCGTTTAATACATTAATTTGACAGAACGCAAGCATGTGCACAATTTAGGCCTAACATACAGTAAACATATGAGTTAAAGAAGTCCACAAGACTATGTACAAATGCTGCAGAAACAAGCACGTCAATTAAACACTAATGATGATAACAGCATAACAGCAATAAAATCGGAATGTGTGATTGCCTAAAATCTAGTAACTAGTAAAAATATGATAGAAGTTATCATGTGATAGGCCTAAAACGAGGTTTAAAACTTAATAGCTGTGTTTATATAACATTCGAATGACAAAATTACAGTCAGATAAATACAGGGTGGGCCACAAAAAATTGCACAATTTTTTGTATGTCATATAACTTCACCAAATCTTAACCGATTTTTAAAATTCTTTCACTGTCAGAATCAGGAGACAATTTGCAATAAAATTATTACTATAGATCCCACCACACCCAAAGTGTGTCGCTACACTACCTTGTAAAATATCAGTGTTTTAAAAAGCAACAATTGATAAGAAGACGATATCTGTAAACACATTGTAAAAAATTAACAACAGGAAACAGCCTGTTTGTTGTCTCAGTTATCGTTCAAAGTAATTGCCTCGCAGTTTTCACATCAAATGCTCAATGTGTCCGCCTTGCCGAGCCCCAACCTTTATGAGTACGCAGATTCCAAATCAGACTCAGATCGTTAGACGTTAAGTGTCCCATAATCACAAAATTCTTTGTAAACAAAACCAATAAACAAAACTTTCAAAAAAACACTGACCAAATGCCAGTGACGTTAGTTATGATGTCACTAAGCACAAGCAAAAGAAAATATAGGCCTACAAGTAAGAAAAATGTTTTTGAAAGCACGTTTTTTCCTTGACGGCAGAACGCCGCGTAGTAAACGTGATGATTCTGTAACACACAAGGTAGTGTAGCGACACACGTGAGCTGTGGTAGGATTTTAGTGATAGTATTATTACAAATTTTCTTCTGATTTCGACAGTGAAAAATTTTTAAAATCGGTTAATATTTGATGAAGTTGTTGACGTATATAAAAACTGTGCCATTTTTTGGCCCACCCTGTATGTGCGAAAGGAAGCGAAAGTGTGTGCATACGACGCCTAAGATTATAGTGCTGCGACGCTGTAGTAGATGATGGTGGCAATAAACTGTGTAAAACATGGTTGCAGTTTGAAACAGTTTTGTTAAACAGTTGATCGTCTGCGGTATCACATAGTTCTTCAAAAGTTGGCAATTCTGGCATACCTTTTGGACTACATTTGCCACACTGCTTACTGGCGTCGTAAAGACAAACGTTAATTTGTGTTTTCGAGTTAGGAGCTCACATGCACGCGAGACGGACGGACGGAAAAAAGGCAGGCAAGATGGTAATTGCAAAAACTTAACCAACGTATCCAGTCGATAGAGGCTTGTCAGTGCACTATAGCTGTTTGACTTTTGTAACGTTCTATCAGTAGTCTGCAAACAGGTATTTCTGCTCTATGATGCACACTGTCAACCTATAAAACGAGCTTTCGTCTGACATCACCGGTCGTTCGCACCGTCAATGTCGGTTTTCGGGCAGCGTCGCAAGACTTTCCTGTTTTCGCTGTCATTGCAAGACCTACTCGTTTGACACTTAATTGACGTAGTTTTGAAAACTAGTTTTAAGATAAGATTTATATTACATTAAACCCCTTCGCGATGGAGATGCTGACGACGACGACGATAATAAGCAACAAAATATCTAGAATGTTTACTATGTGAGACCTGAAAGTGCTGAGTACAGCTACGAGTATCATCCAATACCAGAGGAAGACATAAATGGACTCGTTGTAAAGGTTAATGGGCAGTACACACTGCACGGTGTACGGGTGTACGTTCACCATGTCCTGACCTCGCACCTGCAGATAACACAACGTAACATGAAGGCAGATTTATAATATAAATCTACCTTTATAAATCTGTTTATTCTGTTATATTATAGCGCCATTGGTAAAAAAATGTAGATCAGGCTAGTGATCCAGAGTCGCTAAAAGAGATAGCCTACCTTGCATGTATGGAACGGCTGACATGCATGCAGCAACTGCGTTGTGAAAAGGAAGTTAGGTTTTATCGATTTGGGCTCGAGGATCGACGAACATCACACTGACATAGGCCTATAGTCCAATTTCAGCGCGCCGTCTGTCACCGTTAGTGACTGACTGTATGTCACGGTCTTTCTTACCCAGTACTGTTTTTATTGAGTTTTACCTGCATTTGCATGATTTGTGTGTTTCTTGTGTGTGTTTTGCTGTACGTTTTTAACTTTTTATGTGTTTTATGTGTATATGGGCCAAGTGCCTGAAATAAAACTGATGCTAATGATGATGATGATGATGATGATGATGATGATGATAAGGCGGTTTTGCTAAAATCCAAATTGTTCAGCGTGGTCAATGTGAACGGCATTTTGTCACTTAATCAAATAAACGCAACTTTAATCCGCCACTGTTTCAGCATGCAGCTAACTATTGTTTTCAATAACGATGGAAGTACGAACATACGATAGCAATCGCTAAGTTTCAACTTGTTACTAAAGGCGCGTAGACAGCGACGTAACTAAACTAAACTGAACGAAACTGACATGGTTTAAATTTTGACGAATTGGTCAATGAACAATCAGTAACTAACGCGTTATCGTAGGCACCGTCTAACGGCGTCGGTAACTCCGTGACTACGCTCACGTACACGTCAACCAATGACCAATAGGCTCGTTTTGCTGGCCCATCGGTTATTTGAACTTATTTCGTCCAAAACTCAACCGTATCAGTTCAGTTCAATTTAATTCAGTTCAATTCGGTTTAGTTACAGTTACAGTTATGTTGTTTTGTACGTGTCTTAAAGTTCAGCAGATCGTAATACTGCGCACCTTGAAGTCGCAGAGTGTGACCCGTGGAAACGCGACATAACTCTGATGTTCCGTCCAGTCTTTGTTCGCGATGAGATCTCGCACCATGTCATAGCCGAACGTGTGGTACTTGGTGGCCAGCACAAGGTCCAGGAAAAACAACTGACCGACCACGTTCATGATGTAAAGGATCTTGGTGATGATGAACAGCACTGCCAGACAGCTGCCACTCCTGCACCGGACGACACTTGTTTTGTAACAAACGGTTACTTTCTAAAGTATGCATCTCGAAAACAATGTACCTTTAGCGCGTAAATTATTATAGCGTTCGCGTGTTTGGGCGTGTTATTAAGTCATTAATGACTGAAACTCATTTTGTAGCAGAGCATGGTCAGTGTATTTTTAAGATTATGCACGTTTGTTCCCGGATATGTCAGATCCCCAAAAAATAACGACAGTCTGAAGTTGGATAAGTTGCGTACTCACTTAGGCCTACTCACTCCAGACCAACAGCGTCGGGGCAAATGGGCAGGCGGGAGACAGCTGCAGCTGCCCACCCTTAATTATGAGTTGTCGGAAAATTGTCCAAGAAATTGGCTTTTTGTCGAAAAAGTTTCGTCCAAAAATGCAAAATTTGGAGCAAAAGACCGCCGTTTTAAAAGTAGTCCTCTTTGGGAACAAATTGGAGTTTTGTGCACCCATAATCTCCTCTGTCGGAAATTTTCAGTGTCTGTCGGCAAATTGCAACTTTTTGTCCCGCCTACATTTCTGACGCGCTACAGCTATGCTGTAAGCGTGTATGGCACGATTGTGGTCTGTCGTCTGTCTGTCTGTCTGTCTGTAAGGGATGTAAGCTGGCTAACGGATAGATACAATACAATACAATACAATACAGAATTTGCACTCAAAAACTGACAGACGAACTGAATAAACTAAACATATATAACACATAAACTAAAAAAACTGAAATGTTTAAAAAAATAAAATGAGAGATACTGAGAATAGAGATACTGTTAAATGTAAAACTGACAAAATTCGAAAAATGACTGAAGTAAAGAAAACTAAAATAAGAGAGAAAAACTGAAAAAGGTAAGAAATAAAAAGTAATAATGAAAACTAAAACTCAGAAAAAAACTGAAAAAGTAACAGAAACATAAAAATCGTGAGCGGGTCCAAATAGCCGTGGAGTCAGTCTGTGGAGGTGCCAGATGTCTATGGAGGATAGGATTTGAAAAAAGAAAAGTTTTAAGATTGGAATAAAAGAATGATGATGAAATGAGAGATACTGAGAATAGAAATAATGTTGAATGTAAAACTGACAAAATTCGAAAATTGACTGAAGTAAAGACAACTAAAAAAGAAAAACTGAAAAGATAAGAAATAAAGAATAATAATGAAAACTAAAACTCAGAAAAAAACTGAAAAAAGTAAACATAAAAACCATGAGCGGGTCCGAATAGCCGTAGATCTTATGGAATAACCTTTTACAGGAATAATTAGCTCTGTGTCTTTAAACGAGGCACGCAAACTTTCAGTGCTGTAATGCAAGAGGAACATCTTTAAAACTGGGGTTAAACAGAAGAGGGTATAGAAAAAATGTGCGCTTTTCAACGAAAAACTGGCCATATCTCGGAAACGGTGAGATATAAGGCCAAAATTAATATTAATCACTAATAGAAATTGGCATATTGACTTTCAAACAACATGAAAATCATCGATCTTAGATGACTTTAAAGGTCAGTACTGCAACAAGAACTGTATTATGTTGTAGCGCGTCTTCCCTAGCGACAGCTTGGCTTTCTTGTTTAACTCAGGACGTCCCTGCACCAGATTGTGGATCAACATAAACGTACCTGCGCCCACAGCTGGTGTCCCGCAGTGTCTGCAGTCGTCCTCCGCACCGACGGCGGTGCGTATTTGTCCGGCTGCGTTTGGTTAGGAATCGGTTCATCTGATTGACAAGCATCTTGAGTGTCCGGTCTCTGTTCTCTACACGGTCCGTGCGAGAAAACGTGTGAGCCGCTGCTAGGATACTGTCAGCGTCCACACCCGCCTTGCTGTTCAGTCCGTGCCAGACAACCGTCGGCAGGTAGAACAGTATCGCCTGCATAGGTATTACGAACGCATTGATGCTATCACATGCAGCCGCATTATGCGCATTGCCCGTCCGTCTGTCTATTCCTGACTCGAAAACAAGCCGGGTGGCTTGGTGCTATTAAGTGCAAAATGCCAAGTACTATTTAAATAACTAACTGTTTGCGGACAGGTAAAGCATATCGGTATATAGCTAGCCATCTGGGTCAACTCAGCCTTCTATCCCTCCGGAGTAGAAAACTCAAGTGTCGAACTGTTTGGCTGAGGAAAGACGGCACACATATACATGTATCGGTTGTGTGATCCCGTACGGCTGGCAGGTAACGCTCCGTATCCCTGAAATTTCATAAATAAGCTTATCTACAGTACATCATTGTCAGACCCTGACAGACCGTGTCTTATATATTACCTCCTTTCTGCGGCAATGGTAATAAATTATCCTGTTTAATGTAATATTTACAATACGTAAAATATAGAATATTAATTTTTAAAAACACACACACACTAAGACACGTTTATGCCCTTTTACTTGTTCGCGACATAGTGATGCTATGTGAAAACGTTTTGATTGATTGATTAATTGGTTAACTGTCTGAATTACTTTACTGTATATTCTAGGTCATGACATTATCATCACAAAAGACAACGTAAACAGCGGCTGGCAGACCTGTGTCGTGAGTATGAACGGTATCCATTGGTAGTAAGGTATCATCTGTCGTTCTTCGTACGGGTATTTCGGCACCGGTTTGTTCCACGGCAAATAGTAGGTGTCTTTGACCCAGCAGTAGCTGGTCATGAACTGAATCTGAGCCTTGGTAAAATGAACCGGAGCCCAGCATGTTATTGGCTCACCCACGTACTGCAACAACAACCAAAGGAAAAATTTCAGGGCGACCTAATGCCAACAAAGCAACCTATGCGGTCGTTATCGAAGAAAATTTGGCTTAATTTTCTAGCAAGCCAAATTATGTCCAAATATTTTAAATTAGCATTTTTTCAGTTATACATTGCTCATTTTTTACGAAATTTATTGCCATTTGACTGATTAATTAAAAAAGAAATACCGTATATTGAATGCACTGTATAGTGCAATGATTTTTAAGGTTTTTCTGAATAGGACTTTTACTAATGGGGCTATACTGTGATACTCATCTGATATAAACCTAAAGGTTGTACAATAAGATCTAGATGAACAACAAATCAAAAATTACAGCGACTCCAAACAAGTTGCCCAACAAGTCCACAAATAATCCAAGAAATTAGTAGAAATTGGGCTTACTGTAGATGTAATAAACATCTATAAATATCTATAGCAAATGTGAAAAAAACGCTTATTTATAAAAAAAAACAGCAGAATGTGTATGAGGCTTCAAAGCTACAGCTGACCTGTTTGAATCCAACAAGCAGAGCAAAAACGGCGAGCAGTATGACCGTGTAGCGAGAACTGAGTCGATCAGCGAAGTCATCGTCATTCATTGACCGCGTCTGAGACGCCTTCGACACTATACCGACTATCTTATCCATCCAGCGTCAACATAGGCTATGTGAGTCAGTCTTTCGTGAGTGTGACAAACGCAGACAACACACGCACCCGTAAAAATCGCAAAAAACAGTCAAGAAAATCTGTACAGGCAACTGACAAGAAAAACAAAATGTTTATACACAAAGATTATTCTACAAAGAAGTTAAAGAATGGCGCACAAAAACTGGAACGTTGCTATGCATTTACACCACAACGAATTAACTAGGAACGTATGCCTTGTATAAAGTTCTTGCCTGTTACCTTTCTAGCTCGAATCATTACGTAATAATTATATCATTATAATATCTACCCATTATAATCCTGCGATGTCCATTACGAAATGCGAGAAAGTCTATTCGTTATTCCTCTACATAGGTACCTCGACACTAAGATACGATTTCGCATCGTATGGAAGACATTGACAAGCGACACACTATACGCCACACGATCTACAGCGAACTGCCCGAGCTATGAATACACTAGACCTATATGAGTGTACGATTGAACAGTCTACAATGCAGTTATATAGACAGATGTATTGCGAGTATTTGAATGGATTGTCAAGCAGAGCGGAACGAATAAACAGTAACTGCAGGTTGTTACGTTATGGTTCGTCATCTCCGCGTCATAATAACAGCCAAAGGCAGCGGTCTACAGGACGATTGTTCCGCACAACTTTATTATTTTTGGGACGTTCTCTATAGACTAGAGTAGGCTACAGTAGCATACATAGTAGGTCTATTAAGTAATGCAAATTTGTTTTACATAGACCAAGTATATGCAAATGTATATTGAAGACATAATTATAGGACCAGTTCTTTATTTGAATTAGACCACACGGAGCAAACAGCAAGAATTGTAGGCTTATAATTATAGTTTGTTTGCTGCAAGCTAGCGTTTGAGTGACAAACTCGGATGGTGAAGTAAATGAAACGTTCTTTGAAATTATTCAACGGCGTGTAAAGTCACACGAAACAATGTAGTCTTATAACACCACTAAGTTGACAGAATGATTGCTCTGTTGTCGCGTGTCCAGTACTCCAGTTATATACAGTTTGGCATCGATTGACGGGCACAATTTCGGTCACACCAGCCTAAGAATGTCGCCATACAATAACACTAGGAAATATTTACATTGCACAGTGATACGCAACTGTAAGCCCTGTAGGTCTAAGCAACTGTAAAACAGGACAGCGATGCAACACATTCGTGTAACGCTAGGCGACGTAGGGCATAATTGTAATGAGCATGCGTAGGCCTACGTGTGACTGTAGCCCCTATCACTACCATTACAAACCTACAGGCTTAACGCATATTTATCGTTTCAATAATATTTCTGAGCTGTGCATCACTTTATCGTATTTCGCTTGATCTACTTAGCAAATAGGCCCACGTTCGTTGCTGTTGTGGTAGGCAATGACGCAAGATATTTGCTAGGCCTGGTCTAGGCCTATTTGTTTCGAGCATGAAAAAAGTGCCTATATAGTGTGTAAAGTCCCAGCTTTACTAAAAAAATCCAAATGCATTCCTCCGATGCGTTGAGCTGTAAAACTGTGCAGTCTATGTAATAAATGGCGGAGTTTATTGTCGATGATAAAATTGTTACACAATTCTTACCGAAGACTTGCGGATTACGTCAAGCGACGAACATAAACCGTTTACGGGCTTTGGACAGTTCTGTGATGCTCCTGTGTCGTGATGGGTTGTCCGCTGACAAACGTGACAGGGGCCGAAACACAAATATGCATATTTAACAGGAAGTGCTGCTGAGTTCTATATTCTGCCGATGTTGTCTTGTGTTAGTGACGAAGACATAATGTATCATGGAAACAACGAACTGGCAATGCCATCAGGAACAAGCTCCGCCCACAAACTTACCAGGTGAGTTTGACAGCTGTATCGATGTCTATGAAATTGTCGTCAGCGAGTTTCCAGCCTACGTGTATTTGGCGACTGCTTTACTTACTGACAGAATATACCTATTGACGACTGCAGGTACAACGCCGTGAAATGTAAACGTTTGTTCATAACACACGAACGAGAAGGTCATGGACCAGCGTTCACGGATAAATCGTCAAGTACACCGCTGCCACATTATTGGGACGTGTAGTTTGGTGGATCAAATGAGTGTCGAGACGTCGTCTACGACATGCGCTGTCTGTCGTGGCCAGCACAGGCCAACACGATATAGAAACTACCACTGACCAGACTCAGCCACTGTTGGTTGTCAGCAACGGATGGATTTTATTCTAGGCCTAACTAAATTAGAAATCTTACCAGGTCTTCACATGATTCGAAATCCAAAGTCATACATTTTCCGTTCTCAAGTTACTGCTGCATTTTTTCTCGTTTATTTTATTTCACCTTTGTTTCTTCTCTTTTTCTTTTCTTACGTTTATTTTGTGAAAGTTTTTCCCTAAATTTTGCTCTAGCGTCTATGGAGAGTTGTCAGCTCCCGCGATTTGATCGGAGGCGAATTAAAGCCCCGCCACTGATTTCGGGACATAGGTCTGATTTGCTAACAAGCTAAAAGCTGATAATGAAGGTCTTAAATTAGGCTATACAGAATATTCCGTGAATGGCTCAAGACAGTGGCGGCGATTTCTTCTAGACAGTGGGAGGGATGACATGGCGAGCGCGGAGCGCGAGCCTATAAGGGGGGTCTGGGGGCGGAGCCCCCAGCGGGGTCCAGGGGCAGAGCCCCTGGTGAGGGGTCAGGGGGGCCAAGCCCCCC
>Ga0056128_1009930_pt1 | contig 11894 bp, 10 predicted proteins | sample WorMetLIZISLAND2_FD_71113 | JGI IMG/M metagenome (GOLD analysis project Ga0056128, IMG submission 71113) | Marine gutless worms symbiont microbial communities from Max Planck institute for Marine Microbiology, Germany - Olavius geniculatus... ... | reverse complement strand
GTTTTGCTAGATAATGTGGTCACACAATAAAGGTGCGGTGGGCGGAAGAACTTCACGTTTACGCGCCATAAATTTCTGCTTGTAACAGTGAAAGAATGGTTAAAATCGGTGCTGAATTACTGAAGTTATTCCAAAAATAAAACTGGGTATCCGTTTTTTTGGAACACCCTGTACATTCTTCTCATGATCTTTAGTGCTTTAACTAATTATAGACCTACACTGTATTGGCCTTGGCTATTTTTCATTATTTGCTTGTTTGCAAGACAACACTGGTTCAGATACATACGTACGTTAAATTGAATATCATATCGGCGCAAAAGTATGTCGCACGTTGTCTACAAGCAAGGCAACATTAGTCTTGCAACTTGTGAAGCCATTTAGTGTTAAAAGTGTTATCTTTACTCTTTGGGTGTAAACCTGTAAGCTGTTAACATGACTGATACTGACTGCATTACAGAAGTTAGTCGCAAAAACACTTCACGCCAACAGCACAGGAAACCTATGCCGACCAATAGGCTACCAGTAGGCTGGTACCCAGTAACTATACTATAGCTGTGATATATGGCGCAGGCTTAAATAGGGCAATTGAAGCAGGTTTGGCGAGAGCCCCTTGTAGCCTATTGGCAGCGTGAGCATCTGCTGTGCGAAAGGTCTCTGGTTCAAATCCTACTTTTTGCAACTTTTTTTTCTCTTCGCTGTTGTAATTAATTTTTTCGAGGTAATAAATGTCTGACTTGGAGTCAAATTTTGCAAAAAAAGTAGTGAGCGTAGCGAAATTTACTTTTTTTGCAACATTTGACCCCAAGTCAGACATTTATTACCTCGAAAAAAATTAATTACGACTCGCATTTTTCCACATTTTAGGGTTAGGGTCATTTATGGTTAAGGATAGGGTCAGTGGTTTGGATTTGTGCCAGTGTTCATTCATTTATGAGAAACTGTACGAAATTGTTCGGCACAGATTTCTCGGGGTGCTGGCGTGAGGCACTTTTTTAGTGGCACGAGTTCACAGAGGGGGCGAGAGGGTGCAGGCCTGTCAAGAGGGGGAGGAAAGGGAAATTTTCCCCAAGCCCTGCAACGTTTGGGGGCCCAGCGTCTTTCAAAAATATAAAGTACACCAGAATGCGCCATTTAATAATCAACATTCAAAAATTTTCTCCCAAGAGGCCCCACAACACTGTCCCTGAGTGGTGTGGGGCAAACTAAATTCCTTGCCCCTCTGACTTACATTATCTTGTTAATATGTACTGCATAGTCTCCTCCTGTTATCTTATTAACATTTCAATTCTACTAGTGAAATGTATTTGTTATAGCATTTCCAGTCTGAATGCTTCAATGAAGTGGCTCAGTTACCAGTTACTGTGGAACATGCAGAGCCGTTGGGCCGTTAGTATCACGTGCCCTCTGCCCCTCCCCCCCACTGATATCCAACTGTTTAATTTTGCAGGTCGCTTCAGAACTTTGGAGCCCTGCCATTCGACTGGTTGCGTTTTCAGTAAATAGCGTATTGTGCATATACTTGCAGTCCTCTAGCTTTGTCACTGTTTACTGCATGAGCTTTATAGTATTTTTGTATGTTAACCTTAAATTATTTTCTCCCAGTTTCGTGACACAAATCCTGGCAACGCCACTGTTCAGACCAATTTTACCAATTTTGGTTTTAGTATGCCTTTGTTTTCCAGTCACGAGCCCTTATGGGTCAGACAGATGGGCAAGACATGTAATGCAGACTATTTTATAGGATGGCAGTACAATGTCATGTGTTGATGTGTGTACATGTATAACAGTGAGAAGAGTGAGATGGCGAGCCAGTTCAACATTGTGAACGTGAACGAGCGAGACGACAGTGAGGACGACGCTTACTGGATGAACTATCACAACATCATCAGCTCAGAGAAGGACGAAGTCTGGGACGCCCTCATCTACACCTTCAACAAGTACCAGTGAGTTAGGCCAGTCCTGCTCAGAATGTGATCCACATCAAAATGTGAACAGCCTGGCGGTCTCTATGGTAGCCCAACGAAAAATAAGCTACCTCCCCCCAGTTAGTCTTTTGTCATTACTGCATAAAATGTTGACCTGCTTTTTGACATTATTTTGCCAATTCCTCTAGTAACAATTTGTAATTACGTGATCAGTATGCATCCCAGTATACTGCAAACATGTTGCTACACTGCCTAGTGAAATCTAGTCAACTTTGGAATAAGTGAGTTGCAACTTGTAACTTTCAGTAGGTCTGCAAGGAAGACCATATTTCAAGATGTGATGATATCTTCGACAATTAGTGCATGGTATTTTAATTTTGCCAGTAAAGTGACTGGCTAGTGAAAAAAATTTTAAATCAGAAAGGGTAAACGTGCCATTTAAATGTTCCTGGCTCACCATGTCAGCATAGTGGCAGCAGGCTGTCTCTAACTCAGGCATAGTGTGTGTCAGTTTAATGTCATGACGTTCCCTGAATTCTGTGAAAACAGGTACCAGTGCACATCAAGTGTTTAGTTGGAAATCCTTAATTCAAAAGGAAACTTTTCTGCTTAATTTTGTCATTTAGATAAAACAGCAAAACTCTCAGCAATCCGGTATTCTGTGCAGCTGCCGAAATATTGTTGTCGTGTTGCAGCGACGTGCTGCAGGCACGAGCAAAGCTCATCGAGAACACGGATGCAATGCGAAGACAGAATGCAGAGCTGCGCATTCTGCTGCATCAGTACGTCCACTCACAGGCAAGTGATCATGTACTAACATAATCATCCACATCCAGCAGTTTATTACAATACACAACAGCTGTGTTGAGTCCATTGTATTTGCCAACTGGAGGTTTGAGATCTATCGTCGCTTCCAGTTTACTATTAATAGCAGCAGAAATGTTAAGCCTTTGAGGCCAAAGTGATGTCAAGGCCAGAATTTTGACCTTGCCTTTAGTCTCAGCATGATAGAAACCATGGTTTCGGCTTTAAGCATTTCGACTTAGCCTAGCTAGCTTCTGTCCTATTGCATTGGCCTTTTAACACCATAAAACTCCTAGCTCATGTTTTCATCGTCAGTTTTATAGTTCTTTATTTGGCCTCGGTCTTGAACAATTGGCTGTGATCTTGGCCTCATACATTTGGCCTCGGTCTCAGACTTGGCCTCGTGGTTTTGGCCTTGGCCTCAAGAGTCTGGCCTCGTTTAACATCCACGAATAGCAGCAGCATCTGCAATGTTAGTGGTGAGTTTGTGAAGTGTGTAAATGCAGTGTCATAGCCAGAAATGCACCTCCCTTTGCCTCCCCTCCCGTCCCATTTCTTTCCCTGTCCTCACCTTGCCCCTCCCCTTTCTCTTTCCTGTTTTTCCTTAGAAGTAGGACCCTATAATTCCAGCGAAGAGGCCTGTGGGAGTGCTCCCCAGTGGAATCTGGGGTGGAGCCCCAGCCGAAAATAAATTTGGTGCATTATATCCTTAAATTGTGCAATCTGGTGGCAACAATTTCAGTTGTTTTCCTGAGACCCAAATACCTATTTTTAACAAAAAAAAATGAGATGGGGGCCTGGGCCCTCTGAGCCTCCTTATCTACACCACTGCATAAATGTACTGCTGTAAATATTAGTTAAGACTGGGTCGTCCATAAATGACGTCACGCGCCAAGAGGGGAGGGGGTTCACGATATCGTGACAATGCCTGATGTAGGAGGGAGGGGGTAAAAGGTATCTGACCTCGCGCACGTCACATTTGTGGCAAGGCCTGGCCAGGGAATCGTAGATGATAGCGCTAGTGTTCAGAAGATCATTTCTACATATCAGAACTTTGATGCTTACTGTTGCAGAATTTGTCAAATCATACAAAAATTTGTGTTGTCTTTGAAACTCATATAGATCTGTAGGCTACACTACAGACTGCAAGGGGGGGTAGAAGTTTGTGACGTCATATTGGGGGTCTAGAGCAGCGTGACGAAACGTGACGAAGGGGGAGTATTTTTTTCCCTAATATTGCATGACATCATTTATGGACGACCCCACTACAAACTACACCCGTTGATTAGGCTTAAAAAATTCCTGTGTTTTCTAGTTGCAGTTTAATGAAAAAGTAAGGACTAGGGACGGGGAAAAATCATTTTGGCATTTTGTTACCTCTGTTATACACACGCATAAATTAAATATTGTAACAAATACTAATTCAGCCATTTTGTTGAAATAATCTGTACAGAAGCGACTTTACGCTGCAAAATGTTAACTGTGGCACAGCTGTAATTGACGACCTTATTTCCATTGAAAATGCAGTGATCAAGGAATTAAATGAATTAATGGGGAATTAAATTCTTTTCTTTTTTGTGCCTATAGCGGCCGCGGAGACACGCTTTTTGACCTATTAAGTGCCACTATAAGCCCACACGATTTTTTTACTATGGTACAAGAACCTTCCCATTGAAAATGCATTACGGGGGTTAAAAGTTGGGGTAAAATATGGGAAGGCATCATCGGATTTTCACCCCCAAACAAACTCAATCTTACTCTTTGGGCCCCGAATCACTGTGCAAAATTTCGTCAAAATTGCGGCCGTAGGAGTGTTTACAGACTGACTGACAGAATGACAGTGTGACAGAAGCGATTTCATAATCTGTCCCATGCAATGGGACAGATAATAAATCCATTACTTCAAGGCAATTTTTCATCAAGTTCAGAATTTTGTTCGCAGTACAGTAAATATCAATACATGATTTTTTTAACAGTTTTTTTATATAAAACATTTATAAAAGTTTACTACAACTCTGTTTAGCACTCTGTAAGTAAGATAACTTGTTTTCTGTAGGTGAACAAAGAAATGGAAATTCCTCCAACAAGGACCTTGCAGTTTGATCAAACAGCGCTATGACTGCACCACACTGCATATAGTGCACTTACAGGCCATACTGTAACAGAAATAATATGTCTGAGAGCATATTGTGTACTTTACAGTTTTTGTCAGTATAATACTGCATAGCAGGGTTGAAACACTCAGGCACATATCCAAAAACACTGGGTTTTATTGGGTAAGCCAATAAACCCACCTAAAAGCCTACCCCCAAAAAGCCACCAACACTTATTCCACTTTTAGCGTCTTGTTCAACTAATAATAAATTGTTTTATTGCAGTTAATTTGCAAATGTTTTGAAATCCAGTTGATGTCAACATTATATGGCAGTGCTCTTTCTCCTGACTTAAAACTCACAAAAACCCTGAAACCCATCATATTGAGCTTTTTGAAAAAAACTAGTTTAAACCCAAAAAAAACCAATAAAACATTGTTATTCTATTATGCTTTTAACAAAGTCTATGATAAGCCATGACTGTTTTTGATTATATCTCGTTGTGTACTTTTTACTAACATTGAACTTTGTAATGCACCTGTGGTCTTTTATCATGTAATGTGGGCACCAGAAAATGTTTGATATGATAAAACCCTGTTTGTTTCAGCCCTGCTGTATAATGAAAACTTGTGACAATGGTATATATGCATTATGAAGTTACGCAAGTTATCACGATGGTAGTTTAATGACGATTGAAGCCACACAGCAGACTCTATACATAACCTGCTAAATGGCACAGTTCTAATATTTTCTACAGTGTATCTGCACCCAGTAGCGATTGTAGGTGAAACTCACTCAGCTGGCACAGTCTGTAGCTCTCAGCTGAATTATTTCAATATAGCAAAAACGAAACACGCCAGCATACTGTGCCGCGTACAGATGGATGAACAGATATATACCTGGGTTTTCTGTAAAGTTTTTGTTGTCAGAAGCTTTTAACTTTTTATCAGTATGGATCGTTTGTTTACACATATACAGTTTTCACATGCTGATGCGTCTTCACCTACAGCATGGCGTTTTTCGGCGCTAGCGTACGCAGGTTATGTATAATACAGCTACTGTAATTTTGTACAGCCGCACTGACAACGTTTGTTACTAGAAGTGTCTGGTACTTAACTGTATGGCTCTGTGTCAGATCAAGCGCACTTCTGCATGTTGAATAGTTTACCAATTCCTAGTATGAGGCATACTCAAGTTTTTGTTGGCCCACTCCAGATTCTTAAGTCATAATATGTACATGTCACACTATAAGCATTATCCACAGAACGTTTAAGGAGAACTGTTTATTTCACCTTCTTGTCTGCATATAGCAACAATAAATCTGAGCTATTGCTCGTGAGACGCGTGAGAGCCTATAGCAGTAACTGTTCACAGGTAATCTCGGTCTATCTAAATCCATTTTGTCGCAATTCACTTTTGTAGCGAAAAATTGCCAAACAATCACCAAAACCCCTACTTTTAGGGCTCAAGGTCATCCTAGGTCATCGATGTTGACATTTCTAAGAAGGCTCAACGCCAGTGCTTGTTATGATAAGCAGCATGTCTGTGCCTATCTGCAACCATTTTCATTCTGGACAAGCAAACAGTGGATAAATAACCACTTTTAGAGGGGTATGACTCTTTGACATCCGTGTGCGCAGGCCTTCTTAAACCTACATGGTCCAGATATAGAGACTGAAAAAATCTACATTCAGTACTGAAAATTTCATATGCAGGTTGCCTTGGTTTATCTCCAGCCATTTCGGCGCAATTCACTCTTGAAATGTGCATTGCCAAAAAAATTCACTCTAACCCACTGTTTTGGGGGTTCAAGTTCATTCACCGTCATTGATGTTGACATTCCTAAGAAGCTCGTCGCCAGTGCTTGTTATGATAAGCAGCATGTCTAAGGCTGCGTTCACATAAACACAAGTACGAGTCTGGCACTGTACGTGTTCCCACATACAAGTTCCGGCAAACACAAGTTTGCGTGCATTTCAGTGGTGGCCGTTCACATACATACGAGTATGGGTTACCTGTAAATTTCACTTGTACGAGTAGTTTCTGTGCAAGTCATGTTTTTATCCAACCTGTGCAAAGTAAACTACTCGTAAATAACAACGATATAATGTACAAAAGCTATGGCACATATTTGACGTCAGAAATGATGTCATTGTAAAATTATTCATTGTTAGAGATGTGCAGTTGGTAAAATCATTAGCGGTGTGATGAAAAATGAAATTTTGTTGTTTATTCGTGAAACATTTCCTCAATTCGATTCAATTCAATATGGCCGACAAACGTTTAGTTATGTGCTTGTACAAGTGACCGTGAACGCTCCACTCGTACGAGTAAAGCTTCTACGAGCTGTAAACGAAAACCCGGACTCGTACTCGTGTCTGTGTGAATGCAACCTAAGCCTATCTGCAACCATTTTCACGTTTGACAAGCCAATAGCGGTAAAATAACGCCTTTTAAGGGGAGTGTTCCTCTTTCGCCCCCTAGTTCGTGGGGTCGCCTTTCACCCAGCGGCTTGAAATTTTGTCTTGAAATACTAGAGACTTTAAGCTATCATATGGTGAAAACCCAAAGTCTCTATCTTATCTGGTCTTGGAACGGTGCTGGGACGTAACAGACAAGATCGACGGACAGACAGAATTACCATAGCTAATACACGCCATGGCTAGCTCTTGCGCATAAAAACTGCAAGACCTCAAACAGTATTCTTCATCGCAGTGCAACACTGTTACAAAGTTGCTGCAATAAATGCCAGAACATTTGGAGTATTTGCAAGATTAATGGTATGCAAGTGCACACAATGAACCTATTATCTACTTACTTAGGTCAAGTTGTCAGATAATCAGATAACAAAAAGGTGTCATTTCTTAATCTTGGTTTCAGTTGATTTCGATATATCAGACAATTCATATCTACCGCGAAGACCTTTCACTTCATCTTCTGCAATTCGCAAGTTTCGCCGATACATAAATGGTCGACCAAAATGATACAAACCAGTACAAACTATGATGACAGATGCAACAGAAGCAACCACATATACTTCTTTCATCTTGTAGAAACAAAATGAACAAATGACAGTTTGACGCTGTTATATTGAAAGTTTTGGCCTGATGTTAATGTCGGTAAGGCAATACTGATAGCCGCACTTTGCTCTTGCTGTGCTGCAAGCTAATCTGATGACTTTTCCGTTGAACCTGCATATACAGATAGTACAAATCTGTTATGTGCAAAATCAGTCACCACAGCCGACAACTAGACATAACTCACTTTCTATTGCAATAGTAAGTACTCAAGCAAATCCGGTATGCAGTGCTGCAGATATGTAATGAATATAGCACAGATTAAGATTAACTAATTCATTGCTACAGGTAGTTTCAGAATAAGTTATGTTTTGCCTAACAATACACCCAATATTATCCCACAAACGTACTGACTCACTTTCTTACAGTTTCATGAAAAACACAAAATAGTCAAGGGTTAAAACTGCCTAAAAAATGCAAAGATTATATAGCTTTAATTGGTGATTCCAATCTTAGGACTGAATTCTTTGTCCTGATATCTAACATTAAGAAATTTGTAATCCAGGATCCCTTTTTCAGGATTATGCTTACAGATTATAGTCATTATTTCGGTATCCCCAATAGATGTATTTTATGCATAGGATGTAGAAGACCTCTACAGAAGGTATATCCAAACTGTAGAAATGACTGTCAAAATACAAATTACAGTGCACAGCAAAGAGTAGGACTCTAACATTTATTAGATGGCTAGGATTATCATTTGTATCATTTTACACTTGAAAAAGTACAATTTTAATGAACTTTTATAATCCCAAAATCCCAGGATTGGGTAGCCACTAATCCTGAGATTCAAGATTGGTGAAAACGGCCAGGATCCCAGGTAAGGATGCTGGTTACATGCAAATATATTTTGTTAAAACCTGCATATTGCATATTTTTCCGTATATAATGGCATTTTCAACATTGCATATGCGAAAATTATGCCGCACATGCCACATATCCAAAAATTAGCATATATTCGCACATATGCCGCATATTTCCGCATATGCGATCGCATTTTTCAGCATTTTTCTTGTCCAACCTTGTATTAAGACCATTAAATATTTTTTGGTGATAAACGATTACCGGCATTTACAATCAGATGTTAAATAGATTAAGTCGAAAATGTCAAAAATGTGCAGAATAAGCCTTTTAATGATCATGACTATGACTCTCCGTCACTCAAAGTTGCATATGCCGGAAATACGCGGAAAAATATGCCGCATATATGCAGCATATATGTTGCATACATGCGCCGCATATTTCGCCAAATTGTGCATATTTTCCTGCATATTTTGCCTCAAAAAATTCCGCATATTTTAAGAAAATTTTCCGCTATAAACCAGCATCCCTACGCAGGATTCAGGATTGCAGTCTCTAATGGTAACCCATAAGTTGCCTTGTGTAATTGTATATTTATGTAGTTCAAAAACAGTGTCTACTTATTTCACTAGAAGTTTTCATCTTTAGTAATCAACAGTTTCAACACTAGTAACCTATTATACTGTCGAAAACGATTTGGATCCACCATACCGAAGGTCCACTATTCCAACTAATGCTAATCCTAACTCTAACCCAAACTAGCCCTAACCGTATTCCTAACCCTAACCTTAACCCTAAGTTCCTAACACTAGCACTGTGGCACGTATCTGCACCGTGGACCTTCGGAATAGTGGACTAGTGGACCGGTATCATTGAAAACTGGGCCTTGGCTTATTTCTATGCACCACCAATTTCGCTTCAGGGGTAAAGGTTAGCATGTAATTTAACTTGTGACACGCAGTTCTACAAGTTATCACACAGCACAGCCGTGTTTAGTCGTATTTTAGTATGGCATCATTACTCTAACGGCACAAACCAGCAGTGTCGAGCGGCGGAAACCACTTGTCTCTCTCGACCGGATCAAACACAGGCTTCCAGCTGTAATATCCAGTAACAATTCCCAACACAGTAGCCAGTAATACGCCACCTTTCATCAGACCACTACCCGCTCTAAACATGTACATAATAAACTAGCATACATGAACTTGTCAACAATGTCATGTCAACAAACACTGACCAAAGAATATTTAAGGGATAGAAGATGAAACTTTTAGGTGGAAACTTGAATTTACTTCAGAGATGGATCACCGGTGACTTTTTGAAATCGATACGATATCGGCGATATCGAAATTGTTAAGTCAGATCTGTTAACACTATAATCATTTCAGTGCGATATTTTCGAAAAGATTAACATTATTTGGAGGTGAACTAATCCTCTGTTGACTTTCAAAGATTAACTTTACCAAATTGTTTATGGCTGCGCATGCATAGGCCTAATTCATAGCTTAAGCGATCGTTTCTCTTTCCCTTTTTTCCCTTCCCTTTCCCCTTTTCCTTCCTATATAGAGCAGCAAGTTTCGTACGCGTACCTCTTAACTAGGCAGTGGCAGATCCAATCTTGCCCCTGTGCATAAGTAAACATTATTATGCCCTGCCGAACTGTTCACTAATAATTGTTCGTGTATCAGAAAAATGATTAAAAATGATTTCCACCAGATGTTATATTTTAAGGCTAAAATGCACAAAATTGGATTTCGCCTCGGGCTCTGCCCCAGACCCCGCTGGGAGAGCTTACAGCGCTCCCTCAAACGCCTTAGCTGGATTCAAGGGGTCCTACTTTTAAGGAAAGGGAAGAGAAAAGAAAAATAGAAGAGGGAAAAAGGGAAAAGGCGAAAAAAGGAAAAAGAGGTAAAGCAGGGGGAAAAGGAAGAGGAGAGCCGGAGAAGCGAGAGGATATTCATCCGCTCCCATTGGTTGAAGCCTAGATCCGCCACTGCAGCTAAGGGTCCAATCGGGAGCGCTGAGCTCTTCCAGTGGGGTCTGGAGTGGAACCCCGAATAGCCTTAAATATGAGATCTGGTGCCAGCGTCCGTCCACAGTTAGTTGTTCGTGATCTGGAGGTAGGCCTAACTCTGGACAGTCAACTAACGATGGCTGATTACGTCACGACTGTCTGCCGCGCTGGTTACTACCAGCTGCGCCAACTAGGTCACATCATCCTGTCACTGACGCCGACAGTCGCTCAGACGTTTGTTCAGGCTTTTATCACCTGTCGGCTTGATTACTGCAACTCGTGCTCTAGGAATTGCCGACAGTCAACTAAGGCGACTAAAGTCCGTCCGTCGAACGCGGCAGCACGTCGTCTGATCACTGGTACGTGGCGTACGGAGCGCATCACACCAGTTCTGTAGTCACTTCATTGGCTATCGGTCAGGCAGCAGATTCTGTTTAAGCTGGCAGAATTGGTCTACAAGTGCCTCAATGAGTGTGCACCTCCCTACCTACCTACCTGCTGATGACTGCCGCCTGATCCGCCGTCGCTGTCGTCAACGACCAAACTAGAGGTCCCACGTACGACCAGAACGACGCGTTCGGCAACCGATCTTTTGCCGTCGACAAACCACGTGTGTGGATAGTCTACCGGCGTCCAATCACTGTCACTCGCTGCCTTCAGTAACATACTCAAGACCCATTTGTTTGGGCAATAGCTGCGGCGTTTGTGATTTTGAATATACGTTTTTGAATTTGCGAACTAACTAACTAACTTAGGCCCTACTATTATTTTAAGTCCCTAAAATTTATTTTAACAAAAATTTGACATTGGGAGCTTGGGCCAATTGTGTGCTTTTTCTTGTCCACGCCTACTAATGGAAGTCTGGGTCAATTTTTGCATGTTGCATAATTTAGGGTAATTACAGATTGTAAACCCAGGGCGCAGGAAATTTCGCCATGCCCCCTTCAAGTCATATGCAGTGGCCAATCCAGTCACATGCATAAAATTTTTATGCATGTGACTGGTTTGTTAAATCTGGAGCGTCCACAAGCAGCTTTCACTACAACTGGGTTCTCGAACTGAAAAAAAAGTATTGAGAAATTTACAGAGCATCAGAAATCTGGTTGCCACAAACAAGCCGTGTATCAGCTGGAGCAGAGTAGAAAAGCCCCTCCAGTGTTGGCCCAGTTGTCTGACGCTC
>Ga0056128_1009929_pt1 | contig 11895 bp, 10 predicted proteins | sample WorMetLIZISLAND2_FD_71113 | JGI IMG/M metagenome (GOLD analysis project Ga0056128, IMG submission 71113) | Marine gutless worms symbiont microbial communities from Max Planck institute for Marine Microbiology, Germany - Olavius geniculatus... ... | reverse complement strand
TGTTTTCTTTTCAAAAGTGTAATCTGTCATGTTGAATTGTGTTTATTTATTATTGTGTGCTGTATTGCAATGGCTGTTAGTAGGGCTCACAGTTTTAGGCAGGTTAGTTTGATCTTTTTCGCGATATAGTTAGTCTATTTAGTTACATACTGATCATTGGTCATTTCTCAATTTCTGCAAAATTCCGACCAACGACCAAAATACTACTAATTTTTAAAACGTTTCAAAAATTAGTCATTTGTCACTAGTTTCTGCAGCTGTGGTTAGAATGCTGATTTTTTCAGTTCTGTAGGTCAAAGGTCAGGCACTATTCCATCGGTCAAAGGTCAGGCACTGTATGTTAGCATAGTTGCAACATATTTACAGTAAAATTTGGTTTGTTTGGTCTGACAGCCAGCCCTGTGGACGTGTTCCCACCACGGTCGCCAAGGGAGTTTGAGGCGATCTACAACATGGTTCGGACCGACGGAATCTTTATGCTAAAGCACAGTGATCTCGATCTCGGCCGGGGCCTCGGGAAAGGCAACTTTGGCTCAGTGATGTGTGGAACATACAGACATCACAATAGGGTCATCGACGTTGCCGTCAAAGTGCTCAAGGCAAACGACGCTGCTTCCGAAGTGAGTGATTTTGTGTTCTTTGAGGATAGTAAATTGTCGAGTTGATTTTTGAGTTTCCGGGATTTGATTTCGATGCACTGTTGTGCTGTTGTGAAACTCAGATTTTTTGCAGATAGAAAATTGTTGAGCTGATTTTTGAGTTTGAGTTTTTTCGCAAACTCGATGTTCGATGCATCATCAATTTGCAAAACTCAACGATGCATCAAACATTGAGTACCGGTATTCGATGATTTTAGCCATAAGTTGTCGAGTTGTAGTAATTGGGTTAGGGTTCATGTCAATGTTAGCCTTGTCTAGATATTTTAGCTGCACAGCAAGTCAGTCGGCATGCCACATGTTTTTTGCAGATGACAAAGTACAGTACTGGCATTTATTTTATTTTAAACAAAACGTTATGTAGGTTTTAAATTAAAGTTGATGTTTTATTTAAGGTCGTTGATTTTGCAACCAAATATGAAGTACGTATACAACTTTCTATACTTTGGTAGCCCCATATCCATTCAGAGATATGGTGTCTTATTGGTTGAAAATCGCCAATTTTTCCTACCCCCCCTCTCATTAATGCTCTTGATCAGGGTGACTTTTTAAATTTTTGAAAAGTCTAATAGATTTACTATAAGCAAACTGCTGTAAATTTATAAAGCAACATATTATGTTTATCCGAAATTTTCAGTCAATCAGTTAATTCAGAATTTTAAAAGTGACCTAATTAATACAAACTACTGCAAGGTCTACTCGAGAGAGCTTGGTGCAGTCAGTTATGAAAAAGTCCGAAAAAGATTTGGTGAAGTGGTGAGTTCTGAGTTGTTGGTAGAAAGTGGTATCGATTTGCCCGTGAGTTTGGTTTGAGACCCCTGGTGGAAAACCATCATATATGCTATCGGTTGAAGGCGGAGTTAATGAGGGAAGCGAAGCTGATGGCAAATCTCAACAGTGAGTTTATCGTCCGACTGATTGGAGTTTGTAAGACCGACAGTGTTATGCTTGTAATGGAGCTAGCCAACCTGGGTCAACTCAACAAATACCTCAAGAAATCACAGTAAGTACAACTAGTAGTAGTAGTTGTAGTTGTTGTCATTGATGTTGTAGTTGTTGAACTGTAGTAGTAGTTGATCGGAGTCTGTAAGATCGACAGTTTTATGCTGGTAATAAAGGTAAAAGGTAAAGGTGGTGATATAACTCTTAATAGGAAGCCCATCTCAGAGCTATGGAGCGTCACCTGCCATCTGGGATTACACAGTATTACCTGCCACCCAACACAGGTGAACGTGTTCTGCCTTAACCCCAACCAGGTAGGCTGGTACTCGATTTACCAACCCCGGAGCGATGGAAGGCTGAGTTGACTTCGGCGGCTGGTTACATACCAAGATGGTTCACCTGCTTGCAGGCAGTCACCCATCGAAGTACTAACCCAGCCTGGCATAGAGTAACTTCATTGATCGATGAAACGCATTACCGCTATGAAAAGCCACCAATGGAGCTGGCCAACGTTAGTCAACTCAACAAATGTCTCAAGAAATCACAGTATGTACAACAACAACAACAACAACAACAACAACAATAATAATTACTACTACTATTAGTATTACACAGTGTCTCAAAAAACATCCCTGACATTTTCGATTGTAACTTGAAGAAGGATTATCAGATTTTAATAATTTTTGATACGAATATTCTTGAGACAAGTTGCCATTAAGTAAATGTTCAATTTCCCACCTCACCCAAAGTCTGTTTGTGCACTACCGTGGGAAACCAAAACCAACAAAATATTGCTTTTTTAATCAATGCAGTATTATTGCCTTATCTAAATAACACACAAAAAACATATTTTGTTAACTTTCTTGACACTTTGGCTGACATTTCATCCAATTGTTTCGTTTTTTCAACTGCCTACAGCAAAATTGCTTGAAATATGGGCACGTTGTGTGAACAAGCATGGAGATGCTTTCCGCATTCATTCACAGCAGTATCGATAGTTCTGCTTCAGACCAATCCAGACTTTTCCAGTCACTTCTCGAATTCATAAACATTCCTGAACGTCATCTGGGAGACACACTGCTTCATGACAGTCAAACCTGGTAATCGACTGGCTGTTGAGGACCAGAGATCTGAATAGATATAATTAACTGAAGTTTTTTCATTCATTTCAACACATGATTTGCTTGGTCAGTTTTCTCTAGGTATTGCAAAAGCAGAAGTTGGGTGAGGTGGGAACTTAAACAATCATTCCATAGCCAGTTATGTCAGAAATATTTGTACCAAAAATTATTAAAATCTGTTGATGTTTCTTCAAGTTATAATCGATAATGTCAAGGATGTTTTTTTCACGTTTTTTGCGTATTTTAACGTATATTTCGCTGGGTCTGCATTCCCTTGGTAGTGCAGAAGCAAACATTTTGTGAGGTCATTTGATGGCAAGTTGTGTCAGGAATATTCACTCTAGAAATTATTAGAATTTGGTAACTTTTCTTGAAGTGTCAGGGATGTTTTTTGAGACACTGTGTATTACTAATAGTAGTAGTAATTATTATTGTTGTTGTTGTTGTTTTTGTAGTAGTAGTAACATACATAGTTTTATTAGTTATTCAGCACCATTAGTCAAAACACGTGGTACCAACAGTTGTTGTGAGAACTGTAATTATCACTTTGTTTCAAGTTTTCTCTTGAGTGTATTGCTGAAAGACTTTGAAAATTGATCAATGTCTGGCGAAGATATCTTTTGAGCTTAGTGCCATGTTTTTGACTCATAGTGTAGTTGTAGTTGTAGTAGTTATAGTTGTTGTAGTAATTGTTGTTGTTGTCAATAGACTGACAATGCACAACATCCTGGAGCTAATGCATCAGGTGGCTAAGGGCATGGCGTATCTGGAGAGTAAGAATTATGTTCATCGTGATCTCGCAGCTCGAAACGTTCTTTTGGTTGACGAACATCATGCAAAGATCAGCGACTTTGGCATGAGCAAAGCTCTCGGCTTTGACAACCAGTATTACAAGGTAATTACATGATCTTTTGTAGAAAAATCTCCCTTTTCCTTTCTTACGTAACTCAGTTGAATGGTAACAAATCCACACGGAATTTTCAGCAGCTGTAGTCGAATGTATACTAATTCAAAATATCTGAACACAGCTGCTAAAAATATTTTCTTAACTATCGATATTTGGCTGAATTGTGAAAGAAAGAAGAAGTCCATCGGGGGTTCTGAAACAGCATGTAGAATGAATTGTTTGATAGTGAAATTTACAAAAATTATTGAATAATTCATCATCAATTTTTATTAGAAACTAGCATTTGTAATCAGTCAAGAAAATTAGGATTTAATTTATCTACTTTATTATTTATTGAGCTAACAGTACTCACAAATGCACTGAGATGCAATTGGTGATTGCTTTTGTCCAGTCTTGTAGACAAACCAAAATGTGTACAAACATTCTTTACAGAAACCGATGATTATTCCTGATACTTGTCATTGTGTCTGCTTTATGCTATTTTTGGGTTTAATATAATTGTCTGTATTGCAATTTTTTCTGTTAACTTTATTTAGTTGCTTTTTTTTGAGCATATAGTTTGTTTTTTTTGTTTTAGCAGTTGTAATAGAGTTTATTCTAGTCACGTGCTGAGTTATTTTTTCGTAAAGAGCTGTTTACACTTGTAATCTTTGACTTTTATCTTCAATGTTGTGTGTGAAATGTGTCGTAAGTCATGTTGATGGGTTTGTAGGCCGAAGCGGCTGGTAAGTGGCCGATCAAATGGTATGCGCCAGAATGCATCTTTTTCTTCAAGTTTGATTCTCGGTCTGATGTCTGGAGCTATGGTGTAACACTCTGGGAAGCTACATCGTATGGAGACAAGCCTTATAGGGTCAGCACACTGATGTCTTTTAACCATTTTAACTAGTGTTTTGTTGATAATAATTAATTAACCTTAGGGGCTGTAGAAAAATTGGGAGTGTGCTAATGGATTGCTATTCAGTATTCTTTTCCACTATGGGATAGCGCTGTATTGAGTCTGTTGTGGCAGCACCAACCTTGGTGAAAGTTCTGAGGTTTCCGATCGCTTTTGGTTAACATTGTGATTTTTTGTGGCGATGTCTACTGGTGAACAGAAATCATTTCGAGGAAACGAAGCATAAATGAATCACTAAATAAATGTTGTAATCTGATTAATCTCTGTATCATTTGTTAATATGACGCTTGTGATGTATTGCATAGGGTATGAAAGGGAATCAGATAATTGAGCTGATCGATGAAGGGGGTCGGCTTGAGAAGCCTCCGCACTGCCCTCCACTGCTTTATCACACCATGCTCAAGTGCTGGCAGCGACTGTATGTTCATTCACTACACTGATAAAATATCTCAACTTAATTACAATTTTTATTCACTCTTGCTGAGATGTAGTAATTGTTACTTGTACTTGTACTCCAGTAGTACTCGAGTACTGTTTCAAACTACTTGTACTTGTACTTAATTCTGAAGTACTTGCATCATATGAACAAAAAGTTTTTTTGCATCGTAATAACAAACTCTACAGAAATTAATTAAATTATAACTTTTATTTACTTATTTCTTGATGCATTGGTTCCTTTGAACGATTTCAATATTTCATGATTTTATGATATGGATATGGATATGGATATATGGATAGAGGTTAGCATCTGGCTTAGGGATAGTTGTTTAACTATAGTTATAGTGCTGTTGTTATAGTGAGCGTTAGTTATAGCAGTTACTTAGGTTGTGCCTAATAGTTAGTTTTGGCATTACAAAGAAACGCAGCTATAAATGTTTTAGTTTGGTAGTTTGCCACTTTTTATGGTTTTGGTCTTCTAATTTCCTAGTAAAACTCAATTTTGGCCCATCAGTTTTGCATTAATTTGGCTGTAGCAAAGGATTTTATCGTAGATGGTAATTTTGAAAATTTGGCGTTTTATTGTTGGTGAAATGCATTGTATGTGGTACCAGTATTTTTTACTGGAAAGAGTTAGCAATTTGATGTACTGGTGGAATTCAGTTGTCAATTAAACACAAACAGGATTGCCACACTTCCTGAAAAGACGTGGAATTATTTTCTTGATTTTCCAGGACAAGGAAAATCCTGAAGATTGAAGCTTAAGGTCCTGGAAAGTACTGGAAAAACAAAAATCCTGGGGAGTTGATTAATTATTGGTGGTTTAGAAAAAAACAACGTATAGCACTAGCAAAAGTCTAGCATAGCATAGCACACTGAAATACAGTGATGTGAGAAATTTTGAAATATCTTTCGTTTAGTACCACGCCATTGCACCGTCGTTCACGGCACTCTAGGCAAGCGTTTTTCTTTATATTTAACCATTGGCGGGCTCAGGAAAGGTCTTGGAAGAAACGTATTGACGTTTCTGGAAAGGTCGTAAAGGTGTGGGAACCCTGATTAGGTGAGGTAACAGTACTGAGGCTGGTCGCTGTCTGTGACTTTAGACCAGAAGAGAGGCCGACATTCAAGCAATTGGTTGAAGAACTAGCCAAGTTCCAGCATATGTGAATGAATAATAATATACTGACTGATGATGTCATTGTGACGTCACCGATACACTGCAGCAGTGGACCAATCAACTTCAACAGTGCCAATGACGTCACTGATGACGTCATCGTGCCGAAGCAGTGGGCCAATCAACTTGTGATCTTGACGTTCCGCTTCACCAGGGGCGTCGATCTCTCTACATTTGGGGGAACATGCTCTGATAAATTTTCCCCTCACCCCTCTATCTTTTCTTTTCTTTTCCTCCCTTTTTAGAAGTAGCCCCTGAAGTCTAGTTAGAGGTCTGATGTAGCTCTAAAAACTCCACACCAGTGTCTGGGGTGGAGCACCAGCCGGAATTTTAGCCTCAAAGTATGATATCTGGTGACAGAAGTTCTAATTATTTTTCCGAGAATTGACTGAACAAAGTGTTGCATATATGAAAAATCTCTTCAAGTTATTGCTAGTACTCTTGACATATTGGGGAACATTTGCAATAGTGTCACCCAGTCCAAATGTTAGGGTACGTGCACCCTGTTCCATTAGGGGTCGACGCCCATGTTCTTGATCAGTTTTCTTCGTCTTCTTACGTGACATTTTTTGTCTCGATGACGACACTTGCGAACCAAGGCTGTAAATTTTTTGTCGTTATCAGAGCTGTACCATATATCCGAATCTCAATGTATTTGCCAAAGAATAACTTTAATTGGAGTATTTGTATTTACGTTAAAATAACATGTTAAAAATTTGAATATTTACGATTATCTCATGATCATGTGTATTTAAGTGTTTACCAAGCTGCAACCAAAAGCAGTTGCGATGTTTGTTGTTTTTGTACTAAAAAGTTATTTTTCAGAAGTAATAAAGCATGTGTCAGTTTTATATTTGATGACGTTCGGTTAGCGTAAGTGTAAATGTTGTGATTAAAATATCATTTTTACGTTAATTTCTATATTTTCTGATTTTTATTTGTTTGCTTGATTATTTCTTTTTGTCCCAGTAGTAAAATCATTATTCGGTGCAGCTCTGCTGGTGATTTTTGTCATAGGATTTTTGATCTGGATTTGTGGGAGTTTTTGTGTTTGAAATAATGAAGCAAGTTCTGATTGTTGTTTATTCGTGCAATTTTTCTGTCGCATTAAATAAGACAGTTGCAGATATGTTGCGCAACATGTTTTTGTATTTTGAACATACGCTGAAGATAGGCCACCTTGGATGTGTGCGAAATGGATTATCCTGCTAATGTTTTGTTTCACATGTAGTTACTGCCTTAAGAAAGTCCCGTAAAATTGAACTTCGGGAATTGTTTATAAATGACTTTTGCCAGTCAGGTGTTTTTTTTCCATTCCTGAGTCAACACCAAATGTGCAGTTGCACGGGAATAAAGAATATGGGGAAAAATTGTCTTTGAATAAAACACATAGCTGAAATGATGACTGCATAAACACATAAAAATAGCAATTTTTTTGTTAAATGCTGACATTTTAGCATTTGCTCTTACCTTTTTCTCTCACCAGCGACATCTGGTGGCAGATGAAGTCGTCGTTGAAAAGTAGGCAAAAAGGGTGGCTAAAAGGTCAAAATAGCAAAAAAAGGTTGTTATTTGAGGGTTGCACAATTCGTTTGTTTGTGCATCACTATTTTTACTGCACGTTTACTTGCATGTTTGATGTTTTTTTTTCAATTTTTTCTGTTTTTCTTTAGTTATCCACCCCATGACAGAAGGACATATTAAGGGTGCTGAGAGCTCAAAATAGTGATAAAGGTTGTTATTTTCGGACCTGCCATCATCAGGGCAAAACTTTTGTTTCTTTGAAAGAAATGAAACTGAAGAAGGGTGGTAAATGCAATTTCTGAGAACGGCAGATGTGGTTGCCATTTGTAAAAGAGATTGGTGTTTTTAGAGCTGTCAAGTTAACGCATTAATTAACACGTTAATGTGTTAATAAATTATTGCACATTAAAAAATAACGCTCGTTAAAAGAATTAATGCAAATATGTAAATTTACACTGTATGTTAATTTACTAAATTCCGTGAAGCAAAAGTTCCAATATTCCATTAAACTGCATTTATTTAACAATCAAATGAATTCAAGTAACTAAACTGTAGTTGCAGTTCCGTTGCTACTGTAAATAAATAATTATTTAAATATTTAAATATTATTTAAATGAACAGCTGAAGATTCAAAGTAACTTGTCCCTTACTCTTCTTCTCGACAGGCCTCGGTGCATTAATAACGTGTTAATTAATGCGTTAAAAAAATTAACGCTTTGACAGCTCTGGTGCTTTTTAACAGCTGATGCGGGAAAGGACTAAAACAATGGATTTCCACATTTTTCCAGCCTGACTAAGTTCATCTGTTCTCATTATTATAACTCTGTATTCTTCCCATACATCTGCAGTTTTCTATCCTGCATTTTCTCTGTGAAAGTTATTTTTTAACAAAGTTATGTGCATCTCTTACTTTGTGATCTGCGACAATGCGTGTTATGTTCTGTGATACACTGTGTCCCAGAAAAAGTGAGTGAGCAACTGTTATTTCCGATAACTTTCAGCAATTTTCGCAAGATAGTGCGGCTGCATATTTGAGGTGAGGTGGCGGTGTTTGCTTCCGCTTTCTGAGCAGTTTTTCACTAAATGTAAAATTAAAAGAACTGCTGAAATCGGGGATCACATTTGCCAAAGTTATCATAAAGATAAATGTGGTTTCGTTTTTTTCTGGGACACAATGTACATGATTTTTTGTTGCTGTGAATGGTATTATTCAGGTATGGCTTACCTTGTAGTACAAATAAACTGTGCTTGCGGCCAAATATGTAGGTTCTGGTCAGCAGTAGATAACACATTTTCAGAAAAAAAATTGTCTGTAAACGTTGAATATAAAATGTGACTTTTTGCTTGGCATATTGACTAAATTAAATGCTTTAAGATAGTTTTTTGCTGATTGTTTGAAAGACATTTTGCAAAATGTGTCAGCCTGTTGAATGCGCGTTGAAGCCATGCGGTGGAAATTGAATTGGGGGCACCGTGTATTTTGTAGACTGTTATAAACTGTTATATGGATTATAGCAACAATTCTGAGTTTACTGTCTGTTTCGATGTAACTATAAGACGTCGGTGTATTATGATACGATGTGTGTAATATATATTGTATATCGATCAACGAGACTGATAGATATACAGAATGGCCCATAAAAACGTGTAACTTTTTATTGTCTCCTTGGTAAACGTGGTCCGATTTTAATTTTTTCACTGCTGTATGCACGGTTGAACTGCCGGAGTAAAACAGAACCACCGCACCTCAAATATGTTGCCGCACTACTTTGCAAAATTTGAATCTTCAGCTGTTCATTTATGTTAGCCCGAAAACACAGCATCACATGTTGATTTCATACAGAAATGAAAGTGACACGTTTTTATCAGCCACCGTGTACTATTCAGGGGAAAACAGAATTTGGAGATATTGCCAGTGGCGTAGCTAGAAATGTGAATTGGGGGCCTCCTGTTGCTTTCCCTTCATTCCCTCTTCCCTTGACTTCCCCTATCTTGCCTGTGCCCTTTTCTTTCCTTCTTTTCCCCTTCCTCCCCTTAGAAGTACCCATAAATTCTAGTTAGGGGTATAGGGTAGCGCTGTGGGCTTCTCTAGCGGGGTCTGGGTCTGCCCCAGTCGAAATCAAATTTGGTGCGTTATGGCCTGAAAGTATGAGCTCTGGTGGCAACAATTTTTGTTACTTTCCCGATTCTCTAATGTCTATTTTCAACAAAAAATGTGCCAAGCTATGATTGGGGAAGGGGCCTGGGCCCTCTGCCCCCCATTGTCTACGCCACTGGATCTTGCATAATATATTTTATTTTTATTCGAGGTTAACTTGTTTCGCTGGTTACCGATATATTGCGCCCAATTTTTATCATATCATGAACTGCGATTAATTCTTGCCTTTTATTATCATCTTTTATGCAAATATGAAGGAAGATAATGAGGCAAAAAGTTGATCGATTTTCCGTGCATTTTTTTATAGCCGAGCAAAGCACAATTATTCGTTTGTTTGCGCATCTCTATTTTTACTGCACGTTTCGTTTACTTGCGTGTTTGATGTAGTTTTGTTGTTATCCTCCCCATGATGTGTTTGCCAGTGTTGAGAATTTGTTACGAATTTATGCACTGGAACTGATGTGCCAATTTTTTTGTTCTCAGCACCATTTTTGTTTGTTGGTTTATGCTTGTCTGGGGTTTGCTGTATTATATTTGTCGTTTTTTACGGTTTGTTGTAAGTAACAGTGGCCAGATGATTCGACTTACTTACATTACTGCGGAAATTACTGCATAATTACTGCATCTTTGATATTATGGGTATGTCTTCTTCAAATCTCTGTGGTAAGCTCCATACCTCGCATATTACCAACTAGTTTATGTTGCACTGGAGTGCAGAATGGCTGTTCATGGTTATCCAAGGTCTTTAGTTTAGGCCCTTAATTTCATGTCATCTGAGAGATATAAGGTCTTCAGATTCTCTAATTTGTCTTCAGTATTCATTTCTTCTTCATTCTAATTTTTGTATCATGAAATATCAGTTTTGGGGAAAGAACTCTGGTTAATTTTAGTAAATGCCACTAATTTGTTTCTAATTAGAATAAATTATACAACTAGAAGGCGCTCGTGAGAGTGCATATCTCCGCCAATTGGTGTACACAGACAGACAGACGGACACACACAACGACGGACAGAACGACCAATCTCATAATCTCCTCCAGTGTTCACTTCGTTCCACTGGTGGAGGTAATTAATTATCTGATGCAAATAATATAGGCTAACACGCAAATTCAGGCAATATGGACTCATTTATTATTATATATGCACATATTCGCAATAACTGAGCGTGAACATACTCGTATTCACATATAAAACAACATGTGCATGCACAAGACAAGGTCTGACTTTACTACATATATACATAGCGCAGAAAAAACCAGCAAAGCTCTCAAACATCTGACGAGATGGTTCTGCCACCTGGCGAAAACAAAGGAGTCTTAGTTTACGCACTATATCCTAAAGATGAGGAATCCTGGACCCTCCAAAATTGACTAAGAATCCATATTTTTCACTTATACAGAAAAGAGCATAAACTCCTCTTTCGCAGGTAAAATGCAATGGATATCTCAGCTAGCCTATAAACTTAGATCTGTGATGGAGCACTTTGAAGAAAAATGAAAAAACTCAAACCAAACAACGGACCACTGTGACATTTTGCGACCGTGAGATGTCACACTGTGTGTGTGTAAAATTTTATTTGATTACGCCTAGGTCCGTAGAAGTTATTTCGAGAGCTCACTTTTTCTGTGGGTACACTGTACGTTAAGGCCTATACATTGCTATACGTGGGGGTGACGCTAAAAAAGATTTTAAAAAAACTGTACAGGTAACTCGCTTGGATTTCACAACTGTGATTGTTCAACGACAACAACAACAATGATAAAGTGCAAAATTATTAGAAAAATTATATTATTATTAGAAAAAATGTTATGTACAAAATAGGGACCCGCAGATGACGCTTATCGCATATAACAAACAACCGATAGGTCTATTTGTGGTTAATTCACTAAAAACGCGTGTGCTCACATAAAAAACGCCGAAAATATTATTTATATACAGAAGAGCATTATAACTGCGTATGTACACTGTGTCTCAATAAAAAGCATGTGACTACATTTTTTGCAATAACTTGAACAATGAATGTCCGATTATAATAATTTTTGGCACACTTATTAATGAGACTATATGTCATCGA
>Ga0056128_1009922_pt1 | contig 11899 bp, 7 predicted proteins | sample WorMetLIZISLAND2_FD_71113 | JGI IMG/M metagenome (GOLD analysis project Ga0056128, IMG submission 71113) | Marine gutless worms symbiont microbial communities from Max Planck institute for Marine Microbiology, Germany - Olavius geniculatus... ... | reverse complement strand
TTTCGTGTTGAGAATGAAACGACCTTGATTTCTGCAAAAAATTGTGTAGATCTAAGCAGTATTTCTGAAGTTAGAAGCTATATAACAGAGTGGCCCCGTTTTTTTGGGCCACCCTGTACACTGTGTCTCAAAAAACATTCCGACATTTTTGATTGTAAATTTAAGAAAAGTTATCAGATTCTAATAATTTCTGGTGTGAATATTCCTGACACAACTTGCCATCAAATGACCGTTCGGTTTCTCACCTTACCCAATGTTTGCTTCTGCACTACCAAGGGAATGCAGACCAAGCGAAATATGCGTTGAAACAAGCAAAAACGTAAAAAAAACATCCCCGACATTATCGATTATAACTTGAAGAAACATCAACATATTTTAATAATTTTTGGCCTAAACATTTCTCACATCACTGGCTATTGAATAATTGTTTAAGTTCCCACCTCACCCAACTTCTGCTTTTGCACTATCTAGGAAAAACCGACCAAGCAAATCATGTGTTATAATGAATGAAAAAACTTCAATAAATTCTATCTACCCAGATCTCTGGCCCCCAACAGCCAGTCGATTACAAAGTTTGACTGTCATAAAGCAGTGTGTCTACCAGATGACGTTTAGGAATGTTTATGGATTTAAGAAGTGACTGGTAAAGTCTGAATTGGTCTGAAGCAGAACATTATCGATACTGCTGTCAATGAATGCGGAAAGCGTCTCCATGCCTGAGTTCGCACAATGCGCCCATATTTCAAGCAATTTTGCGGTAGGCAGTTGAAAAAAAAAATAGGTAAAATGTCAGCCAAAGTGTCAAGAAAGTTAACAAAATACTGCACTGGGTAAAGAGCAATATTTCGTTGGTTCTGTTTTCCCCAGGTAGTGCACAAACAGACTTTGGGTGAGGTGGTAAGTTGAACATTTATTTAGCGGCAAATTGTCTCAGGAATATTCGTATATTAAAACTTATTAAAATTTGGTAATTCTTCTTCAAGTTACAATCGAAAATGTTTGGGATGTTTTTTGAGACACAGTGTAGTTCTCGCGACAGCATCTGGTCAGACAATGATGACGTCACGTAAGTCTGGGTTTGTCCTTGAGCAGCTGCTGTTCGGTCTCCGGCAGGTGGGCCGGAGGTTCCGTCGTCACTGGTTTCAACTGACCGGTCACCTTGTCCCTCGCCATCTGACCGGTTTTCGTCCGCTTCCACTTCATGCGACGATTTTGAAACCACACCTTTACCTACACAAAACATACCACCAACAACACGTCTTTGAATAGACTCATAGGCTGAGACGTGCAAATTCATCGAAATGCAACATTTTGCAGCAGTTGCCGAAACGTCAACAATCTGTGTCAAAAACAAGGTAATGTTCATACGAACACGGAGTCTGCCCAATGCATTCCAATAGTTTACATTATATGTCCGTATAAATATAATCAGTGAGCTGTTTAGGCTAGTAGAAAAAAATCAAAATGTTTAATTTCAAATTGTACAGCAGCAATGTTATTGTCATCCTTCGCTATTATTATAACTAAACAATTAACGTTGTCAGTCAACTGACCATTCGATTTATCACTAGCGCTTTACTATAAATGGTCCATTGTAACCATGCTTCGATCTTGCATCGTTATGGAGATATGAAGCCTCAAATGTTGGACGGACGCACGCACGGACGCTCAAGTGATTTTATACTCAGTCCAATGCTATGTATAGCAATAGACAGAAAATAAAAGGCTGTATTTCGATGAATTTGTATAACTTAGTATACAACCAGCATGTTTCATAAAATGTCCAGTCATCATTAACAAGCAAAGTACGTAGGCTATTATCACGATCTAAATGTTAGCGCAAACACTTAAGTAGATCTGTGGCGGATAATTTTCAAAAATCAGACTCAGCGTTTGAGGTTAGCCTCTGCCTGTCAAGCGTTGTCTAGGCCTAAATAGGCTAGGCCTATCTCTATTATTACTAAAATTATCATGGCGAAAAAAAACAGACGCCGCTTTATTTAGACACGGCGTAGGCCTAACGTAAACTATCACATCGCGTCGCACGAAATCGCGTCTTTGGTTTACTGGTTTATCGCCGCGACGTTGATATTAATTGCTAATCTGCCATCGACCGTGAGTCATCGTCGGTGAGTCATCGGATCAACTAGCCTATGTGACGCAATGCTGCCAGCAGATCTGCCTCAGGACCCACTGCCCAGTAAGAAGTTAACGTGCATAGACGAGCAGCGATATCGGCGTCACAAGGCGTCATGTATTTTGTAAGAATCTTAAAGGGTGCATTTACCCTGTAAATTTTAGGGGACATGCATGACTTAGTTGCTATTAAAACTAAGAGACAGGCAAAACGCCATAAATTAGATACTATCTCTGCTTTATATAAATCATTAAACCTATAGTAAAAAGTAAGTAAAATGTGAATAACGTTAAAATTAACCTCTAATGCGCTAGACGCACTAGTTAGCTTAACAACTAAATAAGATTGTCAAAACTATGTATAATGTACATTGATTGTAAGCAGTTTTAAAGTTAAAAGAAATGATGAGCCGGTTTTAAACCAAACTGATAAACTTTCATACGTTAAAACAGATATATTGCTACGTGGCAAAGGGTAACGGGAATCGACATAACCGCCGGCAAAACAAGATTTTGCGTATAATACATCGTCGCCAAAAAAGTCCGTTATTTTTGTTCACTGTTGTGCGAAGTTGTCTCGAAATACGACCTAATAAAACGCTTGCAATTCATAACTAGACAGCAACTGGACTGCCAGAAAAAGACCGAAGAGGAATCCTACCTCCAGCCCACTAACTGTTGACCTCAGTGGCGGATTCAAGGCGGGCGCCCCCTATTGACTGGATGCATCTCAAAACAAGTGAAAATTTCGCACAAAAATGCAGTAGGCCTATATTTGCATAAAATTTTCTCCATACCCCATCCCCTACCCTTTCGCCCCCTCTATTCCACATTTCTGGATCCGCCACTGGTTGACCTGTGACCTGTCTCTTCCCTGCAATGAGCGACCGTGCTGGTTACTATGTGACGCGGGTGTGGCTGGCAGGGCGGCAACAGCAGCAAGTAACTTCTGACGATATGAATCAGCATGTCCGGTGGCGTGCGTGCGTGCACGCTAGACGGTCTGGCGCCAGTGAAAGCCTCTCTCAGCGCCAACCTGTCTGCTGGCGTGCATTCCAAGCCGGTAAGTTGATACGACGAGTTTTACCGACCGACCGACCGATCACCGGTAGCCGCCAACTTGTCAATACTATAGCATCCAGCTGCCGCTGTCGCTGATTGCTACTACTACTACTACTACTACTAGGGCTGGGCAGTAAATTCAAGTACTAGATCGGACAAAGCTTGTATTATCAGACGAATACAACTGAAAAGAATCGAACGACAATTATCCAGAAAAAAAAACATAAAACCGAGGTGCTTCTACGGAAATTGAAACAAGCGCGTCAAAAGTTTACGAATTCAGTGTTGAACAACAATTACTGCACAGTAGACTGTGAGGAAAATGTATACCTACTGATCTTCTTGTGTGTTTATTTTTAAATGCAGTGCGTTATTGATCCAGTTCGGCAGTTCCCAAAGTATAAAGACTAGGTGGGGCTATTTGCAAGAATCAAAAATCGAAGCCGAAAGCCGACAGCGAGGCTAAAGGGTTATGGCCCTTATGGGACAGGTAGCACCCTCCCACACCAAACCTGGCCGCTCAAAGAGATCAGCACTCACGATGTCTTCCCCAGAAACGAGACTAATTGTCGATACTTAAAAACATGTTCATCAGTGCACTTTGGAGACTGGGCACATTGGAGTGACATTTCTCCGAACAAGTCATTTGCTAACGCAAACAGAAACGCGCAACAGCCGGTGTGCATGTTTGAAACACAGTAAAACAACGTCTAAGTCATTCACCAGAGGACGCCAGGCGCCAGACGACCCGCGGCTATAGTGTCTATAGTGTTTTATTTACCAAAGGTCGCCTCTATCGCTCTGCTAACGTCGTATCGGCTGGATATAGCAAATTTTGCCTACCCCCTCTCATTTAACGCCCTCGTTCGGAGTGATCCCCTCGAATTTATGGAAAAGCTTTACGGTTCCTGAAACTAGAGTCTTTCAGGCAGCCGACGATAAAGATTTGGTGATCGTAGCTTGCACCGTTTGTGACTGATCCACCCGTGTGACCGACAGACGAACAGACGGACAGACAGAATTGCGACGGCTAAGACGCGCTACAGCAGTAGCTGCTGTTGCGCGTAAAATGTTTGGATACAATACTGTGTTACGAACTGTGTACAAAAGTGATAGAATACCGCGGCGGTATATCAAAACGAGATCTCGCCCAGCTCTAGTGTGGAGCATGACTTCCGGACAAAGACAACAGTGACCTCGGCTTAACCCTCAAATGTTTTATTTTCGTCATGTGTGTCTCTCCGCGCACTGCAGCTGTGTTCCTATACCCTCTCTTCGACTATCCCGGTCCACCGCGCTCCGGCCGTGTTTACAGTAAATACGCCGAACGTCGGGCACTGTTTCTCGAAGCTGTAACGACTTGCGTCCTTCCAGCTAAGCTTAGGCCCATAGTGTTCAAATTGGCAAATATAAATGTGCACGTCGCGCAGTAGCCCAACGAACCTACACGGTACACCACCTTCTTCTTACGTGCTGCGCAACGTGAGAAATTGCCGTAGATCACGGCCGCCCGCGACTGCGAGTACAAAAGCACCTTCAGCAGCTATTAAACGCACTAAGTTTTTCCTAGCATTGCTAATGTATGCACCATGCAGCACGTTCGAAAATCTGGTCGTAATGCAATATACAAGTTAACGATTTACAGTTCATTATAAAATTACGGAAGTTTTGCTTCACGACCAGAGTATAACCAACCGGTATTTGAAACAGCTACCAAATTACGCATTCAATGATGATTTTGAATAATTTTAAAACTTTTGTTTGATAATGCTTTGGATGGAAAAACGTGACAATTCGGAAAAAAAACGTAGCCAAAAAGTTCGCAAAACTATTTAGCCCTGCTTTAAATCAGCGAGTTTATCAATTCGTTAGAGAGTAAAAGTGACACAATGTAAAGACAATTCCCCCTCCCCTAATTTTCAAGTAGGAAATTTTCGGTGCATCTGCAATATGCAACGCCAAAAGTAACCATACCGGCACTTATATTTTCCACTTCGAGCCCTGATTTTACATCCCGTTTACTGCTAGGCGTTGCATCGGACAGACAAAAAGTTCGTCAATGAGCAAGAGAGGTCTGGATCTGGCGACACCGTGAAGCAAAGGATGATACGGACAATCTGTAGTCCTGTACTTGGTTGCGGTGAAACGTCATCAACAGTGTCAACAGGTTGTTTGAGGCTGCGTCAATGTGCATGCGATACGTCAACGTCACTGTAAGGAGCAGTCTCAGAAGCATTCACGCGCGCCAGCTGCTAGCATCAGAGGAAAGCATGTCGTCAGCGTCCGCATCAGCGTCCGCACGCACGGACAACAGGATGACAGCCACAGAGAGCGTGTCGTACCGGTTGATAGTCGGACGTACGGACTTAAAACGATTTAGCAGACTGCGCGTTAGAGCGTGCAGGTCGCGGTGGCTTGTGAACTGTATGGTAGGGCGACTTACTGACTACTGACTACTGACTGATCAAGTGTCAGTAGGAGGGAGTCTTCGGGTGTCATCTGTCGTTATTTGCCGTTTGTCTTTGATACTCCAGTCTCGTTCTTTCCGTCGCAGACTGCTTCGCCACAGTACGCCGAGACGTCTTGGTATCCGCATTCAGCCGCAACCTGGAATCATTCGGTACTGCAGCGATGATCATGCAAGATGCTTGCGGATGGTTACGGATCGGTGCAAGCTAGTTGTAAATCAACGCCAGTTGTTTTGAGAACAGTATTAACGACAATATGACACTGTCCTTAAAGTATAATAAGTTTTTAAAATTTTTTTCCTCTGGCACACGAGTTTTTTTGCGTAAAAAGGCCTTTTGGCGTACTTGTGTTCTTGTAGCTGTGTGGCTTCTATCTTGTAGTTTTTATCCTGCTTTTGTGCGGGTCATAGTTTTTGTACATAGCGTGTATATTGTATTTAGTATTTTTACTGTCTTCGGGCGTAGTGAAAGGATATTACTAAAATATAATCAGGAGCATATACATCTAGACCTAATCAACATTATGTTGGTGCTATCAAAGGTTAGCCGACGAATAGCAATCCGAGTATATACAATCCTGCAAAAGCCGGAAGCAACTAATGTACATGGACCGTATAGGCCTACATGAATATGCTGAACTGTTATTCTCAAATGATTCATATGAAAAGTCATGCTAACAGTTCGTTGCATTTCGTTTTTAAGACAATCTGAGCTTATTAGCAGTATCGCTAATAACTCAGTTTCGCGCTGTAAGCTTACATCATAATCCTTCGGCATTTTCAATTTAAAATGCAAGAACAAACGTAAACTTTTTAAATGTAAAATTATTAAAAAATAAACTTTTCCATCTACGGTTGCAGTAAAATAGTTTTCCTTCTCCTCGAATATGACTTTACAGCTTTGGTGGCTATCTACCTAGTCGCTGTATACTGCAGATACGGCGTTGGGTACTATAACATCACACAGCTAGCGCGATGCAAAGCGCCAAGGATCGAACGACAGTCGTGAAACGCGGCTTCGACGAATGAGCATCTGTCGAGCATATGTGTTCAGTCAGCTTCAACAGCAGCGTGTCCAGTCAATGGTCAGTCCGTGGTCACTCAGCAGTAGTCATTAGCACGCCGTCGGTCAACCGGTCAAGCCCAGTGGTCATCACGTCACGTCACGTGATGGTGAAATCTCGAGACGAACGTTATCTTGTTCGTAAAGTCGGCTGCGGCAAGATAAGCTAACCCGAAAAAGCTGAGTTTAGCGCAACAGCAAGAAAAACTTTCCTGATAAAAAAGCCAACTTTGCAGCTATAATCATCGTGTGACGTCAGTTAACTGGAAAAGATTCTGATATAGGGACCCTCTAAGCGTAGGCCTATTTTACTGATTTGCCACTAAGATGTGCAGTTGCGCGCAGCTGGACGTCTGTGACTAACCATTATTAATAATATTACCCCGAGAAAGGAGCCACACGGCAAATCGCTGCTAACATCCCTATCACTACGGAAGAAATATCGTTCATAGGCGCTATTTGCATTTTGCACGACTTTGTCCCTTCGAGGCACGGATATGACGTGATATAGGCCTATAATTAAACCACACTATCAGCTTGCACTGGTAGTAGGCTATACTGTTTTCTAAAGAGACCTAATCGGCTGCAGTCGTGCGTTATGTAGTCTAGCTATGCAATTCGAGCGTGGTTTAAGTGCGATACCGCACTGTCTGAAATAGTATAAGCTTGTATATAGACTACTGCGTACTCGCTTATCCACTACAGCAGTGCGGTATAGCCAATGATGCGTATCTTATCCACAGTTCTAGCCGTAGGCTTACTACAAACGTCCAGCAAACTGTAGCAATTGTATTCAAAATACACGTAAATTGCTGGACGTTTGCTGGATCGTGTAAACACCCCATAAGTCTGTAGGGGCGTCTATAGGCCTACTCTGTAGGTTCCGTGCGTGCATGTGTGCCGCTGTTCCACATCTGTGACACACGTGCGTCTGTGTGTCTTGACATCACAGCGCCGGCGAGGCCCATTCACCTCGACTGCGTCCAGCTACGCAGATTTAGGCCTACTGCTAGCAAACAGCAGCATTTCCAATCCATTCGCTTCCTTCAGTCAGATTCCAACCAGTTTTCGCTGTCGTCTCTGCACGTTGCGAGTTCGCGGGCTTCGGCTGCTTATTATTGTAAAGCAAAAAAAATCTTGTAACAGATTGTTGCAGCTCGCACAGTTTTGTTTGAAACAACTTAGCAACCACTGGAGTGTGCATCCTCGCGATCAAAGTGTCATGAGGAAGTTGAAACAATGAATATAGGCCTATATGCACCAGCAGAATTTTGCACCCGTACGTCACGGAGTTATGCGGTTTTCAGCAAAATGTTCAAAAAGAAATCGTTTACATAAAAAGCCAGTGTCTGAATCGGGCAATTAAATATTGTGCTGAAAATCGCACGACTCTGCTAGGTGAGGTTGCAAAACTATGGTGCCGTAAACTTTGTGCTGTATTTTTTCTGGACATAACCTGCTAAACGGCACAGTTTTAATATTTTCGGCAGCGTATCGACACCCGGTAGCGATTGTAATAGGTGAAACTCACTCAGCTGGTGCAGTCTGCAGCTCTCAGCTGAATTATTTCAATATAGCAAAAACGAAACACGTCAGCACATTGTGCCGCGTACAGATGCACGAACATATATAATATACCTGGGTTTTCTGTGAAGTTTTCGTTGTCAGAAACTTTAACTTTTTATTAGTATGGGTCGTTTGTTCACACATATAGAGTTTTCGTCTGCTGATGTGTCTTCACCTACACCGTGGCGTTTTTCGACTCTGTGCCATTTGCATCAATTGTTCGCTAGCGTACGCAGGTTATGTACAATTATACCTGTCTCTCGGTCAAGTCCAGTGCGACTGCGATCTCGTATCGGCGAAGTCTGGTCAGGTAGTTGTGAGCGACGAAATCCTTCTCCAGCTGGCAGACCTGCTGCTTCGTGAACGCCGTTCGTTCTTTGCGCAGCTTGGCTGCAGCGCTGGCAACGTTTGATGGCGTCTCGGCAGAGTCCGACAGTTGATACTGCTGCTGATGGCACGTGTTAGATGATGACGTAATCGGCGTCCGGTCGTTGCCAGGCAACGAGTCGACATCATCACGCCGCTTCTTTCCCACCTCTATAAAACAATTATAATTCACGACGCGCATACACAGCCAAAAGCAACGATTACCGGAGAGCTGTAAATTCATATAACGACGAACTAAGTTCTCATAGTACGATAGCTGTAGAAATCACTGTTAAATATTTTCCTATCTTCAAATACTTTTACGCTGTGTTATTCTCGCGACTTCTTCGAAATTGCCACCAACGTTATATACGATAAAAATGTAATAAACAATTAACGTAAAATTATCTTGATTTACATTACCGACGTTAGCGAGTCTGGTCCTGTTCTGCTCAATTCTCAGTTCAAAGTATTAAAGAAATATCACAAACGAGAGTCTTCATTTTACAACTGGCGAAAGTTGCAAAAGGGCCAGTTGCAGTCATTGTTTTGACTTACCCGATACACTAAATCCTGTCAATGTCAAAGATAGACGTGTCAAATATATTTTATAGATATGCAGCAACAGTAATACAGTATATACAGTATTTACCGGTGACTGGTTCGGACAAACTTGGTTGATGGGTGGTGCAGGCGCTTTGCGGACTGGCTGCGGAGCCGCATGATGCACGATGAGTGACGTCATCATCGTCATGCAGACCACGTGACGTGACGACGTAATGCTGCTGCTGCTGCTGCTGAACCGACGCTGAAGCCACTGCCAGGCCTGGAGAGTTGCAATGTGACAGCCTGGAGGCAACACCGGCCAGCCCAGTGACAACAGACGACGCCGGGAGCGTCACCAACGCGTGGCGATAAGCCCCATTCACTTCACAATCATCGCTATAGCGCTGCCCAGCCCATGTGTCGACAATCACCGGCTTGGACCACTTCGCACGCTGCGCCGTCGCCGGTGTGATGTATTCGGCCCAGCCGACGGGCGAAACCGGCGAATAGTTGGACCGATAGATGTCGACGGTGTTTGGAATCGCCGCGGCAGCATCGTACAGGCCGTACAGACTGTATGTCTGATGGCGAGGGTCGACCGGGCAAAATGACGTCGTCGTTGGCTGATAGGTTATACGATCAAACGACGACTGATGATGATAATGTTGATGATGATGATACTGGTCGCGATTGTCACCAATTCGCTCCGTCTGACGTATGACGTCATACATCCTCAACGACTCGTAACGACTTCACTTCTGCAATGCAAAAAATAAGAACAATCAACGTTAGTGGTCTTTTTTTCTGCTGTTCACAGTGTCGAAATGTGGACAAAGAAAGATTTCAACCAAATAGAGGCGTATTTTTGACGTTTTGCGCAGTCAACTCTAGTTTACCAGATAGATTCATATAGCAAATATTTTTCAGGGACATGAATATATCAAAATTCCAGTGAGTATTTTTCGCTCTTACTACTGATTTGGCGGATTAAATAATTCTGAAAATCGGCCAACGTCTGACGAAGTCATGAAGTTATCAATTTATGGAAGTTGTACACACAAAAATGTACTTTTTGTGGAAAACACCAAAAGTAAAAAAACAGGGACAGAAAACGACAGAGGTCACGGAGTTCGAGACCAATATCAAGACTGCATTCTGCGGTCAGCCGTCGGCGCACGCGAGACCAAAATGCACAAGGGATGAAGAAAAAATGCGGTTGCTATGGCAACAACATCATCAAGTGTCAACGGACAGTGGCTGCACACATCCCGTTCAGGGATGCAGACGCTGCAGTGTGTAAGTGTTTACATGTCAGCGTAAACAATTAAACGCATCGCGCACGCAGGATTGAGTCCCGGGCGGCTAAGTGTCAACGCAACGAGCCGACAAATTGTCGCTGCAGCCTCGTTCCGACGTCGACTGATAACGAGGCTCGTTAGTCGCCTGACGTCACGCTTATCACGTGTCTCCGTGGACACAGACGTGCATCGCGGTTCACGCTATCTCTTCCCGGATGTCTGCAGTGAGTTTATACCATGCGACCTGCGATAAAATCCCGCGACTGCTGTATCGACTATAGCCTATCTCTAGCTAGGATTTTATTTGCATCCTCCCTACTCCATTTATTATAGCCGATTGTACTTATGCAATGGTCAAGCATAAGGCATGAGTTGTCGTCTGTCTGTCCGTCCGTCGTCGTCCGTAACGGATGTATTGTGGCTAAACGTTAGGTCGTAGAAGAAAACTTTTTACACGAATAATTAGCCATGTGCCTTAAACCTAGGCATACAACATTTTCAGCGATTTAGTGCAAAAAAACTATTTTTCAAATTCGGGATTAAATGAAATCGGGTAGGAACAAATATGCCTTTTCAACGGAAAAATGGCCATATCTCGCAAACGGTGAGGGATACGGCCAAGGTTAAGCCTACATACGCCCTTTCGGATGAAATGAAAATCATCGACCTCGGATGACCTTCAAGGTCAGTAACAACCAGTACAGCCGACTATCCTAGCGACAGCTAGACTTTTTGTTTTATTTTTTTACTAGCACCATGCACGTAGGGCCTACAGTGCTTGCTAAGCGCCGTATTGTTGTCGCATTTGTCCGCCCATCCGTCTGTCCGTCCCCGTCGCTAACGATGACATATCGTCACTCGTGGCCATTGCTCCTCGGCATTTTAGCCGGAATATATCTAACTGTGCAAAACAGAAAACGTCCACCATTGGTATTCCTGAAACTGGGCAACATGATAGAATCTACGTTGCTATTGAGCGTTAATTGCCATCCAGTTTAAGCCGACTTGACACGAATTGTGCATAGAAGTTGTACGACAGCGGCGTATAATTTAGTATACATGCAGTGCTCGAATTGCCGAGGGGGTTGGTGGTTGAACCCCGCTAGCTCATTGGGGAAACCACCTGCAGCTCTGGTAAATTTTAGTCCCTTCGGGGGCGGGAAGGGGAGTCGCCGCAAGCTCACTGGTAATGACTGTTAATTAATATACATAGTATAGGCGTGGTGTAGTGGTAACGCGTCTGATACGATCAGCGAAGTTACTGTACGCCGGGCCCGGTTAATACTGCGATGGGTGACTGCCTGTGGGCAGGTAAACCATCTCGGGATGTAACCAACCGCCTAGGTCAACTCAGCCTTCTATCCCTCCGGGGTAGGTAAATCGAGTACCGGCCTA
>Ga0056128_1009921_pt1 | contig 11901 bp, 8 predicted proteins | sample WorMetLIZISLAND2_FD_71113 | JGI IMG/M metagenome (GOLD analysis project Ga0056128, IMG submission 71113) | Marine gutless worms symbiont microbial communities from Max Planck institute for Marine Microbiology, Germany - Olavius geniculatus... ... | reverse complement strand
AGCCGATTTATATCGTACGTGAGTAAGTAAAAGGCTGAGTTGATTAATCGTTAAAAATAAAATTAATCGTTAATTTTCTTTGTTAGTTAACGATTAAATTAATCGTTAAAATCCGCAGCTATAATTTTTAATCATTTGTTTAATATTGCAAGCTTTGGGGTTGTATGCAGTAGATTCAGCCACTACAAGAAATGTTGGTGTGTTAAACTTTCAACTTTCTTCCGTTGAAGAAAAACTGCTGTAAGGGATCTACTTTGTCTTGGTATAGGTTTTTACGCAAGAGGCTAGCTATAGCGCATATTATCTGTCTTGGTGTCTGTCTTGTGTTTTGTGTCCGTCACGTCCCTGTACTGTTTCAAGCCCAGGTGAGATAGAGTCTTCTGGTTTTCACCGTATGATAGCTTAGATTTTCTAGTATTTTGTGACAAAATTTTATGCCAATGGGTGAAGGGGGTTTGCATGAACGAGGGCGAGAAAGAGGGGCACCCCCCCTTAAAAAGCGTTATTTTACCATTATTAGCTCGTCTAACGTGAAAATGGTTGCAGATAGGCACAGGCATGCTGCTTGTCATAACAAGCACTGGCGACTAGCTTCTTAGAAATGTAAACATCGATGACCTTGAATGACCTTGAACCCCCAAAATAGGGGGTTTAGTGAATTTTTCGTGATTTTGGGCCGTGACATGCATTTCAAGAGTGAATGCTGGAGATAGGTCAAGACAACCTGGGTATGAAATTTTCAGCATTGAATGTAGATTTTAGAAATTTAAGTCCCAATCCTCTAGATTCAAGGAGGCCTGTGCATGTAGGTGTCAAATAGGGGTTTCTCTCTTAAAAGTAGTTATTTATCCGCCGCTGGCTTGTCTAACGTGAAAATGGTTGCAGATAGTCACAGACATGCTGCTTATCACGACAAGCACTGGCGTTGCGCTTCTTAGCAATGTCAACATCGATGATTTTGATTGACCTTGAACCCTAAAAATAAGGGGTTTTAGTGATTTTTTGGCGATTTTTGGCTGCAAAAGAGTGAATTGCAACGAAATGGATGGAGATAGACCAAGACCTGCAAACAGGAACTGCTATAGGCTCTCGCACGTCTCACGAGCAGTAGCTCAGATTTCTTGTTTGCTTTGTAGTTGTTACAATGTTACAGTGTGTTTGCTTGTTGTAGTGTTTCTGACTATGTATGGTGATGATCATTTGGACCTGACTGACACCAGAGGTTTCTCATCAGTTATTGTATTCTATTGTACACACCATCTCACCTCATTATTTGTGTTAAGTCTGTGTACACTATGGAAGTAGATTTATTTGAGGCTGATTGAAAGTGATTATTGTAGCGACTATGTTGTGATGAATTTGGTGGTTTCGTGTGCACAGCATGTCTGGCAATGGTCGTTGGTGTCGTTCAGTTATTCAGTGAGAAAATCTGCCGCGTTGTGAGTACTGAGTACTGCCATGTTTGCATTATTATGTTAGTCGGTTGCCCACAAAAACATATTGCCCGTTTTCAGCGAGTGCACCATGCACTGCACTTGCTAGAGTTGTCATGCAGCAGTCCACTCGTTTTCTCTTTTTACATCCTTCTAGACCTTCTAGAACAGCTTCATTGGCTTCCTATCCAATGGCGAATCAGGTTCAAGCTTGCTTCTTCTACCTATAAAGCTATGAGCCCAAATTCCATTACGCCGACTTTGCGGCAAAGTCCGGTACAAGTTCCCGACAAAGTCGCGAACGTGTCGCGGACACAAATCATGAAAGTCCGTGACACAAATCACGTCGCCGACTTTCATGATTTGTGTCGCGGACTTTCGTGATTTGTGTCCCTGACAAAGTCCGCGGACTTTGTCGCCGACTTTGTCACCAACTTTCCTTGTGCATTGTAACGGACTAAATTCCATTAGAGTGACACAAACGGGTTTGTCGCGGACTTGTCACGGACTTTGTCGCAAACATCTCGACATGTCGAGATGGTTTGTGTCCGCGACTTTCATGATTTGTGTCCACGACTTTCCCCACGGGGAAGTTTCGGTGAAAGTCAGCGTAATGGAATTTGGGCTATACATACCGGTAACCCGCCTTATCTCGCTGATCTACATCATCACCACAAATCTGTAAGGTTCGCACGCTCATCTTCTAGCCATCTACTTGACGTTCCACGTCATAACTTGTCTTTTGGTTCCTGTGCATTTAGAGTTTCTGCACCACAAGTATATAATTTCATTTCACTTCATATCTGCCAGGCTTGAACATTGACCTTTTCAGATGTCATCTTAAGACTTATTATTTTCAGTCTGCTTATCTTGCCTCATAGCCCTTTTCTTTAATGCGCCCTCATTCTTTTGTCAGATTTTGGCGCTATATAAGTTGCTACTTACTTACCTGCTTATTTTTTTTAGTTCGACAAGGTATCTTTGAGCTGCATTGGCCGATTGTCGCAAAATTTTGCACAGTGGTAGGAAATGTATCTTATTTTAAAATGCAAATCCACAATTTTGGTGCCTTTCCCCGAAAAAATTTAGGGGCCAAAAACATGCAAAAATTGGCATGATTTCCGACGACTTCAAACTTTGACAATGAATATCTCCAGAATAGACGAAGATTTAAAATCGGACAGGTATTTGATCTATCGTTATTCCTTCTGCATTCACCAAAATGTCGGGTGAACTTTGGTCCAGTAACTTTGGAGATCTGGAGACCAAATCATACCCACCCAAATCGACTTTTTTGGGAGACCATTTTTTTTATTTTGTTTTTTTTTTAAATTTGGGATGGCGCACTGTGTTAACGGAATGCTGCCTTGAAAGCTACAATGCAGGCTATTATAACAGACATCACACCTGGTCATTTTACCAAGCGATATAAATAGCTACTGTTCCATGCACGTGGTCACATCGCAAGCTAATACAAACAGCTACAGAGTAAATGAACAAGGAAAATCTTGGACGCAGGTTTTGCAAATATTTCTCACAATAAAAACGCCTTGCTCGGGAAGACACGCTACAGCCTATACAGTTCCTGTTGCAGTACTGACCTTCAAGGTCATTCAAGGTGAATGATTTTCATGTCATTTGAAAGCCAATATGCGACTTTCTATTAGTGTTTAGCCACAATATCACACGATTAGCATTGCTTAGTGCGTTGTGACCCTTCAAGGTCATCCAAGGTTCGTGGTTTGTATCTCATTTGAAAGCCAGTGTGTGACTTTCTATTAGCCACCTAGGCCTTATCTTGCACCATTTAGCCACAATACATTTGTTACGGATGGACAGATGGACAGACGACGGACGACAACTCATGCCAATATCTCGACCAGTACTTATGTATGGTTGGCTAAAAATTGGTGAACTTTGCTTCAACAACAACGATGGGTAGTTGGCTAATGTCTACCTGCTCTAAGTTGACACTGCTGCATGTTCTGCGTATGCTAATGCATTTAAGTTCAGGCCACGTGACTTTGCTACCATGGGAATTTCAACACCCTAAATTTTCTCCCAATCGGACTTACGACGCCATACGAACTCAGGTTGAGCTCTGTCCCAAATTTTTAGTTTTTATTCCTTTCACCGAGGTATCTTTGAGCTTTGTGGGTCAATCACCACGAACTTTTGCACCATGGTTGGATGTGAGCCAAATTTTGTAGCGCAGGTTTAACAATTTGGACGGTCCTCCTCCAAAAAATTTTACAGGATAAAAACGTGCAAAATTTGGTGCAATTTCGGAGAGCTTCAAACTTGAATGGCAAATATCTTTGGAACTGATGAAGATATTCAGAATTGGACATGCATTTGATCTACCATGATTTTATTATTATTATTACATTTAATGACAAAGCGCCGTAGCCACTAACATGCCAGTTTTCTTGCATTCGGCGAAAAAAACGTCAAGTCTACTAACTATGGGGGTCTAGATGCCAAATTATACCTACCCAAATTGCCTTCTTCTGAAGACCATATTTTGGTTTCTAGATTGTGCTGCGTGACTAACTTTTTACACATGCTGAGTCTTACTAGCACACATCCCAAAGGGATGGGGTCTCCCTTACAATTTTTTACAATGGGGGTCAAAAATTGGCTTACAACTCAGCGTATTAGCTGCAAGAATTTTGGAGCCAGGGGGATAAACTTCATGAAACTTTTTTTATGTGACGTGCCACTAGGTAGAGGTGATAACACGGGTACAACTTTTTTGGGGGGCACCGACTCCCTTAAAATTTGAGAGGTGAAAATGTAAAAAAAATTTGTGCATTTTACAACTTTTGTCTTTGACTGCAAATATTTGTGGAACAGTTAGAGCTATCTACATGTGGTAAAAAGCATTATTGTGGGCTAATGAAGTTAGATATCTAGGAATATTCATAGTTAAATCACGAACTTTCAAGTGCTCACTGGACCATGCAAAACGCTCCTTCTAGCGAGCTGCCAATGCGATATTTGGCAAGGTTGGCAGAGTGGCGTCTGAAGAAGTTATGCACCATTTGATTAGGTCGAAATGCATTCCCGTATTATTGTACGGTTTAGAAGTATGCCCACTGAATAAATCTCAGATCGCGTCACTTGATTTTGTCATTAATCGCTTCTTTATGAAGCTTTTTAATACAAATAATATGGAAATCATAAAGGCTTGTCAAAGTTATTTTTCGTTTGAATTACCTAGTGTTCTCATTCCGATACGAGTAAACAAATTCACAGCCAGAACCAACGCAATTTGAGATTTTTCAAATTTTTTCCCTGTTTGATATTGCTGTCTCTATAGCTGTTTGCTCAACATGACAATTCTGCGAGTCTAACTCTATATTGTTGTTTTTTTTTTGTTTTATTTTGTTTAATTTTTGTCTACCAATGTTTGTTTGGTGAAATAAAGATTATCATTATCAAATATTATCCTTTTCGCGTTGGACAAAAATATTGGTAAACTTTGGTCTACTGACGCCATAGATTACATAGCTAATGTTTATCTACCCTAAGATGACAGTGTGCATTCTGCTTATGCTAATGCATTCGAGTTCGGGCCACGTGACTTTGCTACGAGGAGAATTTCAACCTCCTGAATTTTTCGCCCGATCGGACTTACTCTGCCGAGTGCACACATGTTGGACTCTTTACCCGAAATTTTTAGTCATGTTTGAAACATTTTTTAGTTTTTATGTTATCACTCATCCAGGGAATTACAGATAATCAGCATATTTGCAGTATTTTTTTCTTAATTTCAAATAGCCATTGTTTGCTTAGTGATTATAGCAGTTGATAGTGATATTGTGTTGTACAAAATGTTACCGTAATGTCCATATATTTGGAAATCTTTTGTTGGAGGCATTGCTACATTTTTGAGTAAAGATGTTTTTTTTCTTTTTGCATTCGATTAATTGCTTATGCAGATTGGAACGTTGTACGCATCCTTCTTTCTTTTATTGAAAGAGCTTTTGTAATTGCAATCTGGTTTTTTTTAGCATATTTTATCCGTTATAGTTTGTTGTGAATGAATTTTTTTTTTTAGCAAAATTGGCAGAAACTATTTGCTCTTCAGAACGACTTAAGCGGTGTTGACGTCATGCTGTCCGATAGGGTTTGTAGCGTTGCATATGACTCACTGACATTTAATTACACCCGTGAAGTGTTTTAATGACTATGAATAGGGCTGTACGAAAATCACGGTGCAAAAGTGAAAAAATCACAGCATACTTTTAGAAAAGTCGCAAAATTCACGGCGAATTCACGGTGCCAATTCACGGTCATATATAGCATTAAAAAAACGTCTCATTGACAAACGTTTTTGTTCTCTGCCTAGTCAACAATCAGTCATGTATCGTCGTCTCACAAAATGTCTAACATTAATCGTTTTTAGTAACTTTCAAGAACAGTTTTAGTAACTATATGCAGTTATACACACAGCAGTGAACGGCTGCAAATGATTATCATAATGATCAACGAGGTCATATTAGGATCAACTTTCAATGTTTAACTATCGAATTTTATGGATTTTGACAATTCACGGCAAACGCTAAAATTCATGGCAAGCGTCAAAATTCACGGCTTCCGTGAATTCATGATTTTCGTCTAGCCCTAACTATGAATGATTGTCGCCAATTGTTGAGTTGTAAGAATGGTGTTTTACTTTGATCAGTTGTTTCTTATATTACGACGTATGCTGTCAGTGTCAGAAACATGGAATGGTTTTGATGACAGAAATGTCTGTTACTGGAATTGCTCATCTGTTTTATTCGATAGTTAACACTTGTTTATCCAGACGATCTGAAATTCTGCATCTTAGATGATCGTTTTATTTTTGTTGGATTTTAGATTTTTGTATTTTAACCATTAGGACTGTATTTAAATTGTAACATGGTCTTGTGTAGTGGCATGGTCTTCAAGTGTTTTTGTACTAAATCGTGCTAATCGTGTTGCTGTGATTTTACACGTATATATGATGTGAGTGACTGATTGCTGTTACATGTGTGAAGCTGGCGCCGCCTGTTGTAGATATTTATTCGTGAAGGCTGTCTGCAGAAGTTATCTCGTAAGGGTCTGCAGCAGCGCATGTTTTTCCTGGTGAGTTAGATGTTTAATAAATGTTTGACTTTAACACTACTGTAACTGTAGGGTCTAGAGTAGCTCGAAACTCAAAGTCTCACTTGCAGCTAAGAGAATGAAGTTTTTTAGAGCTTTTAATTATATATATGCCTGTGTTGGGTCTACTTCCTCTCCAGTGTTATTGTGTCATTTACTTCATACTTATTGTTTGCCAATTTTATTATTATATGGTCTTGAAGCTGTTACCATCTCTAATGCTAATCGCCAAACCTTATACGTTGCTTGGAAAACTGCCTTATATAAAATTTTTAAATTAAACGATGAGGTTGTATGTGCAATACTGTCTTGGTATTCTGCCTATATCCTATGTATTTGATTTACGCAGATTATGTTTTCTGTTTAAACAAAGTACTCATATTATTTCTGTTCACAATATTTTTCACGATGTGTTTGGTTTTTTTGAGTTTGACAAATCATGTTCACTTTATTCTGTATGTGAACATTCTCACGGACATTTTGAAGCTTGTGTTTGGCACGCTTTTTAAGTTTATATAACTTTGGTTTATTGTTTGTCTTGACTTTCTGTCTGTCTTTGTTTCACTCTACCCTGCTTTTGTGTGAATAAAGATTATCATAGTGGGAGTGCGACATCCAACTCAAGGAGCTAGGGAAGGCCATAAAGGGCTGATTGCCAGGTATTGCTTACAAGAAAGAGCAACAAGGCATTTGGGTTGTCTTTGGCTGCTGTGGCCATATGATGCTACCATAGATTTCTTAAAATAGGACCGATGGTGGCCATGCTTGGGTTCGCGAACTTTGTCAAACGTGATCCGTTTGCTGCAAAATTTTGTACGCATAGTGTTACGGACAACGTAAACAAATAATAATAAACGTCTGACAAAAGTTACAGTAAAAAAAACTAAAATTACCGATGGACCCAAGTTTCGCTGACCCGACCACAGCCGCCGTAAGGCCTTATTTTATGAGGTCTATGGATGCTACAGTAAGTGGCCATAAGGAAGTCACCACGCAGCAAAATATGGCAGTAACTATTGACTAGTGCTGTGATAAATTTGTTGGTGTTCTGTTGGTTTATGATAAATTGGGTCAGTTTTGGATTTTATTAGTCAAGTGACCTTTCAGCTACATGCCACATCACTGTGACGTCACGGAATGTTTATTTAAAGCAGACGATAAGCGATATTTGTCAATGGGTAAGGTTCGGAAGGAACTGACACCGGATCAAAAGAATGTTGTGTTACAGTTAATCAGTGAGGATTTTTGCATGCTTCAGTTTCACGAAGACGCAGTCAGTTATGTTGGCAAAAGGTTATCTTACCAAAAACTGACTCCAGTCTATATGGCATGTACTTTGCTTAAAAAATGTTATTTATATTGTTAAACATAGTGTTTACTTTGTCTCTGTCATCTTATTTTGCAGGGTGATTACTCACTTGGGGTCACTTACTGTATATCCAAGGCTGGGAGTGCTTATGTACGAGGGTCGTTCGATAAATAAGTTACAAAACAGCGTTTTCAAAATCTGAAAAATCCGAACACAGAACACAGCCTACACATGTGGAAGATCGCTGCTCAATATCACCCCGCTAAAATGTTTATTTTTTTTGGCTAAATTGCCCTATTTACTAAGTTAGTTTCGTCATTCAAATTTCTTCTTCTAAATTTTTTCCAAAGTACTACTTCGTTTGCCAGTTGTTTACATGGCCGTTAGTTAGCAGTCTCCAGGTTTCAATTTGCGATCCGCAAGTTTTATTCTAACGGTCCGCAAATTCGGTCACAAATTTCTCCGTAAAATTCTCTCAGAAATTGGTGTGGGTTGGTCGACACAAGTCGCCGCCCCCCCCTTCGGTGTGGAATGCATATTGGGTTCACACCGGGTTCGGACTCTGTGGTCGACGCTAGTCGCCGACCTTCCCTGTCTCGGCTCAAACGGACATCGGATTTGTAACAACCAATGTTCGACTCCCCTTCTTACTAGCACCGGATCTATAACGATCAGTGAAAGTTAGCCACAACCCCTTACCTGTATGTATCTGCATTGGTCGCGGCATGAAGACCTATGTCGGACGCCTCCCCAACCCTCCTCCTCGCTCCGGGATACTCTAGCACGGCCGGATGGGATACTCTGTCATAGGGTCTATCGTATAAAGTACACTTTCTGGCCAAAATGCATAAATACCCGACAGCCTGTTCAGTTGCAGTTCAGACGTCGTCGGAGAAAGACGTACTCTTGTATACAGTGTGAGCGACTGTTTCAGCCAGTTATCGTCGACAGCAGTTGACAATTTGTCGTTTAATCGACATCGTTGACAATTGTCTGTCATTTTATTTGGCCATGCGAGTGAGTGATAGCAAATGTCGACAGTGAATGCTGATCGTGTTGAGCAGTAGCGAACTGCAACGTTGTATTCCGTCGGCGAGTTGATTGTTTGTTTTGGATACTGATTGCTGATATTGGAGAACTTTCGTCAATTACTGTTTTCTGTCGCCATTGTTGACGTCTGTTTCTTTGCCTGAAGTGTCAGGTGCGACTGATTTCAGATTATTATTTACTTTTAGTTCAGTCCGATTGTTAGGGACTTTCACTGTATTTCTTCTTCTTGCCAAATTTATTGTTTTTCCTTAAGGTCCTCTAGTTTTGTTTCAGTTCTTAGTTTATTTGTCGGAAGGTCGGCTGGGCTTAGTATTTCCCTGTAGCTGGCGAGGGTCTAGCCACTACCGCGGACGGACTGGGGGCGGATAGGAACGCTGGACTACTTTCGGTTTTGCGACAGGAGGGAATTGTTAGATCGCACAAAGCTTAGGCCCATAGCATTGCAGTATGACTTACGATCACCCGTATTGTCTGCGTCAGCGCATGCTTCCGGTTTCAGTTTCCGATCTAAGTCTACCCACAGTAGCAATATCTATTATCTCAGTTTCTAGCAGCAGCAGTAGTTCATATCCATTTCCTGCAGTGACTCATCCTGCCAGCAGTATAACTTCAGTTCCTACAATGTCGACCGCTGCCAGTAGCACTACCTCAACCCCAGTTCCTACACATATGTTAATTTTTCCCACCAGTAATCTATCGTAACTCGCAAGTGACAAACAGCATGAGAATGCAAATAAAATGAATGAACTTAACAAGTTAACGCCATCTCTTTAAATGTTAAAGACTTGTGTTTTATTTTTCAACATATCGACCGAGTTCACGCAAACATTTGTCCTATCTGTCAGCAAACTTCTGAATGCCCGGTGCAAAGAATGATGAACTGAAAATCGACTAATTACACATTTGTTTATGATACAAATTTCTACCCACATAGCATTTTCTGTCACCAAACGTGAACTGTTTGCTTCATAATGCACCTGTCTCCATATATTAATTACATTTCAAAATGAATCTCTGATTTGCATTTGGCCCACAAAAATACAATAATGGCATGCTGTTCGTTACGGGAAGATTCAGTGGCAACGTCGCCGTATTTAATGTTTATAAATGACATCATAGTGATGTCTTCGTAATAAAACTCACAGTAGCTTCTCAGAATTAGATTCCCTACAAAACGTATATTTCTGATTTTTAATGTTTGGAAAACTAACAGAATGGCACTGTTTTGTAACTTATTTATTGAATGATCCTCGTATTTGATGCTTCAGCTTCACATATCTGTAAGCACATGCATAACCTGTGTTGTTAGTCGGGAAAGAATGCACTCTACCTAACACGGCTTTAGATTACTAATGCAGTCAGACTGAGGGAGTTTTTCATAAAGATCTTAACAGTAACTTGGCTACTTTATTGCCAGACAAGCTTGGCCCACGTTGTTGTAGGCTTTGTATTTGATGTAATGTGTTTTGCATACATGCAAAGTTTGACGCTACTACTATCTGGCATGTCTTGATGTTGTTGCACAATGGTTCAGTAGTCTGCAAGTTCAGTGGTGTTTTGTTTTTATTTCCGATTTCGTGTTGTACTGTGCTATGGTCATGAACTGAAGTTGTAAATTGTAGAGTGGATAGAAGGAGCAAAGATCTGATTTTCTTTATAACTTGTTTTAATTTTGTTTCTCGTTGTTAAGTACATGTTTTTTGCATATTATTTGTTGCCCATTATGTTTAGATTAGCAAGATTTTTAGGCCATATGTAGAAGGTTAGCTAGGTATGAGTTTTGCTTACACTCAGAGATCTATTTGCTTTAGAGTTTAGTACTTGAAGTGTAAAAATGTGCGTGTGTTTGTAACATTCATCAATGTTGTAAGCAGTGCGATGCATCTGTATGTTGCAGTTCTCTGACGTGCTGTTCTATGGAAGTCGACTTCCACCACCCAAGCTGCAGTTCAAAGTTCACGCACAGTTGGCTCTTCACAACATTGATGTCAGTACACACGCAGTTTGTGACTGTCAGTCCGCCTGAAACGTTAGTTCCCAGCGGGCTTGTGTTTTACCGCAGATGTTTTTTTTATTTATTTCTTTTTTTTGCCATGAAATCTTCGAGCTCCCTCAGCCATTGATCGGAAGATGGGTGTGCTTCATAACGCAAATCCAAAAATTTGTGGGACTGTGCTCAAAAATATTTTGGGGGCCAAAACATGCAAAATTTGGGGCAATTTATTTTGGACTTCAAACTTTGATTGCCTACATCTTTGAAGATATCCAAAGTCGGACAAATCGACTTCGATTCCTCCTGTGTTTGGCAAACAATGTCTGGAGAACTTTGGTCCACTAACGGCACAGTTCTAGAGGTTAAATCATATCCACTCAAATCTGTATTTGGAAGGCCATATTTCAGCCTATAGGGGGTGCTGCACCCCCAAATTTTTACTTGTTAAAAATTTGGTGAAATTCTGGTTAACTTCAGGCTTTTTATCATGAATATCTCGGGAATGGATCAAGCTATCAACAAGCAGAAAATGGTGTTAATGACTACAATCCCTCCGAGGTTTAGCTAGAAATTGGTGAACTTTGGTCACCAATAACAACGGTTAATTGGCCAGTGTTTACTCATTTTTGTTTGACAGTTGACATTGCATATCCCATGTATGCTTATTAGAGCTGTCAAAGCCCCTCAAAGGGGACGCTGAAATCGTGAGACCTGACATCGCGAGACTGGACAACGTGAGACATGTAGCAAGGGTGGACATCGCGAGACCTGAAATCGCGAGACCATGTAGTTTAAGCACTAGATTAAACAGCGGTTGAACAGAGGGACTAAGTAGTCCTTGACGGATTATTTCTGCTGAGTAGAAATCAGAAAACTGTCCGTTGACAACTAAAATGACCGGCTGAGTAGGAATGCGAAAATGTTGGCTGTTGTGGCTAAAGTTGACTAAAAACCGTCGCCTCCAGTTTCTGCATGCGGTTAGT
>Ga0056128_1009920_pt1 | contig 11904 bp, 4 predicted proteins | sample WorMetLIZISLAND2_FD_71113 | JGI IMG/M metagenome (GOLD analysis project Ga0056128, IMG submission 71113) | Marine gutless worms symbiont microbial communities from Max Planck institute for Marine Microbiology, Germany - Olavius geniculatus... ... | reverse complement strand
TCGCAGACCGAAATCGCCAAAATCTATAAAATCCCCTATTTTAGCGTTCAAGGTCATCCAAAGTCATTGAATTTGGTGCCAATCGAAAGCCAGTGTACGACTTCCTATTAGTTATTAATAGTAATCTAGGCCCTATCTCACACCGTTACTGAGATACAGCGACTTATTAGCCAAAAATCGCAATTTTTGTTCATTTCCTCTCATTCAGCGCCCTCGTTTGGGTGACCTCTTTCGAATTTATGGAAAAGCTTTACGGTTCCTGAAACTAAAGTCTTCCGGGCAGCCGAGGGTGAAAATTTGGGGATCCTAGCTTGCACCGTTTTTGACTGATCCACCCGTGTGACGGACGGACCGAAGAACGGACAGACAGACAGACAGACAGAATTGCGATGGCTAAGACGCGCTAAAATCAGTAGCTGCTTTTGCGCGTAAAAAATGAAATTCGAACATCAGATAGGGGGACCTACTCGCAATGTCTTAACAGTCTTTATACACAGTGAGTGAATGCGTACGGTTACACGTGCGTAGTACGTCGTACTGAGAATAGAGCTTACAACGAGATAACATTGTACGTGTTTATATGAAAGTTATAGGCAAATTGCAACAATCAAGTGTTCATGCACAGCAACAAATCTAGTACGTCGACCTGATGGACAGTGCTGTTAGCATAAGCGTCGATTGCTAGAGGACATGGGGGCACGTCCCCTCCGAATATTTGGACTGGGGGCACTATTACGAACGCCCCCAATATTTCAGGAGTAATAGCAATAACGTACAGGAACTTTTTATTTATACAAAATGATACAGTCGACTCTCGAGCAAAATCGTTATAATTGGTGACCACGTCACAGAATCATTGATGTCATTCACTGGCTGCCAGTGCGACAACGTATCACGTGTAAACTGTGCAGCTTGATGCATGGGGCTGTTTACGGGCATGCCCCAGAATACTTAACCGACATGGTCGTGCCAATAACAGATCTTGCTGGAAGATGTCATTTACGTTCAGCACAAGACGGACTTTTCGATATACCACGATTACGGACTGCGTTCGGTTCAAGAGCGTTTTCTACTACCGGACCACAAGCTTGGAATGAACTACCTAATGACATTCGCAACACTGCCACATACTCGACTTTTAAACACAATCTTAAAACGTTCTTATTTAATATTGCGTACGGACTTTAGACATCATCATACCGTTCTTGTTAGGTTTTATTATTATATTTTAGGCGTAGTGTTGATAGTTGTTAAGCGCTGCCGTTCAGGACTGTAAGACGGCGCTATACAAATTTTTTCGATTGACTGACTGATTGACAGAATTGGTCTTACTATTTGTCTTATTTTAAGGCTAAAATGCACCAAATATGACTTCGACTGAGACTCGGCCAGACCCCTTATAGCAGCTATAGCTGGATTTCAGAAGCCTACTTCTAAGAAGAGAAAAAAGGAGGAAAAGAAGGGAAGGAGAGGGTTGGTGGCTTGGCGTAGCGGTAACGCGTTTCATCCGATCAACAAAGTTACTCTACGCCGGGCCGGGTTAGTACTTTGATGGGTGACTGCCTACGGGCAGGTAAACCATCTCGGTATGTAACCAGCCGCCTAGGTCAACTCAGCCTTCCATCCCTCCGGGGTAAGTTAATCGAGTACCAGCCTATCTGGCCAATGCCGGCGCTAGAGAGTTGGAGGCCCCTAAATACAAGTGTAAGGTCCCTATAATGGGGTCCAGGGACGTTCACTGAAAGCTGCAAATTTGTCCACTTTTAAAAAAATTGATGTTGTTTTGCAAAAAAATGAAGTCTAATAGGCCGCAGTACGTCACAGATACTATACATTAATGAAAAGTAATAGACTTGTCCATTTTGGGTAAAATTTCCACATGTTTAGTTATTTTATATTTTGAATTCATTTTTTAAAAACTGGCAAATTTTTTATACCTAGCATGAGGCCCCTGAGCATACGTGAGGCCCCAGCCGGCCGGAGAGTACGGGGGCCCTTCCGCCGGCTCTGTATCTGGCTGGGGTTAAAGCGGGGCGCGTTCACCTGCGTCGGGTGGCAGGTAACACCGTGTGATCCCATACGGCAGATGACGCTCCATAGCTCTGCGATGGGCTTTCCATTAGAGCTATATCACCACCTTTAACCTTTAATCTTTTAAAGAGAGAAAAAAGCAAAGAGGGGAAGTGAAACAGAAATGTCCCCTAACGTACAACCGTGGATAGAAATGGACGTTTATAACTGCTGGGCCTGCTGCTGGGCTGTGCTGCTGGAATTCTGCAGCTTCTCATAGTGCACGGCCTCGTCAGCGTACAGGATACAGATCACCGATATCACACAGATGGACATGATGATGGTAGCAAGGTAAACGACGAAGAACAAACGATCAATGCTCAGAGCCACCAGACGCCATTCCAGGCTGACTTTCTCCTTGGCGTCACGCGATTGAAGCTTGAGCATAAACGAGCGCAGCACGCGCTTGATTTCACGAATCTGTATTACACACAAATGACGATACAATCAGCATAGCAGACGGATCAACGAAGCAACACTCTTTTTTAACTATGACGAGATATAATGCCATAGAAACCGAACTGCTAAACACAATCAAATATTGACACTAAATCATATTAACACTTGATACTTTACTTGCAATTCGCGATTTAAATGTGTTCGCTTATCTGAAAACATTCTCACTCGAAACCCACATTTTTCTGTATGCACGCAGATAGAGAATCAAACGGCGATTATGATAGTTGATAAATGCACAAAACATCAGTTTATACACTTGTTAACGGCAACATTTAACGACTTGCACATCGAAAACAGCAAAAATCACAAAAGGTGATATTGCCCGCATCACACTGACTGTCTGTCAATGTGCTGCTGAAAATATCACCTTTTGTGATTTGTGCTGTTATCGATGTGCGAGTTCTTTCATATTGCCGTTAACAAGTGTATAAACTGATGTTTTGTGCATTTATATTTGCTATTTTATCACTAAAATACTGTTTTCCTACTGGTGATCAGTGAGAAAGATATTGCGCCTCAGATATTTTTTTCGCGCGAAAGCAGCTACTGCTTTCAGCGCGTCTTAGCCATCCCAATTCTGTCTGCTGTCTGTCTGTCAGACGGGTGGATCAGTCAAAAAAGGTGCAAGCTAGAATTACCAAATCTTCACCGTCGGCTGCCTGAAAGACTCTAGTTTCAGGAACCGTAAGGCGTTTCTATAAATTCGAAGGGGGTCACCCCGAACGAGAACGCTAAATGAGAGGGGGTGGGCAAAATTTGCGATTTTTGGCCAATAAGTAGTTGTATCTCCGTAACGGTGCGATATAGGGCCTAGGTTACTATTAATCACTAATAGGAAGTGGTACACTGGTTTTCGATTGGCGCCAAATTCAATGACCTTGAATGACCTTGAATGCCAAAAAGGAGGTTTTATGGATTTTTCGGCTATTTCGGGCTGCGAAACAAGCCTATATCATTTACAAGGTGGCGCCACGCTACTATCATTATGCGATCCAGATAGAGAATTTGGTATTTGTATATTTATTTAGCGTGAACATTCCAATTTTCAGCTAAACTACTGAACCGGAACTGCTATAAGCTTTCGCGGGTCTCGTGAGCCTTAGCTCAAATTTCTTGTTTACAGTAGCCAAGTCGCTTATAAGTGTTACTTACTACCTAATGGCGTGACTGAACAAAGCAGACAACACGCGTCGCCGTTGGCTTGCATTGCTGACAATATTAATAAAATTTCTTTTATATCCACAAGATGGCCATACAAGAAATGAACTAATATTGCACGCATCACCCGCTTAATATAGGCCCGGAAAACACTTCAATAATGCTAATTTAACTAAATTCTACAAATTTTCTTGCCATGGCAACGAGAGTCGACCTTGGTAGACTTACTAAAATTATTTATTTGCTCCACCCCCAAAACTTCTTGTTAGATGCAAGAATCTCGGAGATATCTCGTACATATGTTAAGTTATAGCCCATTTTGTCCTAAATTTCGTTCCCATTGCAATTAGAGTCAGTCGGGGTAAAACTCGATTGGCAGCATTCAGTGGGCCATCCCCGAAAATTCCCCTATAGACGCAAAAATCTCGCAGATATCTTTTACACAGAGTTATAGCCAATTTTGTCCCAAATGTCGTTGCCATGGCAACGAAGGTCGGTCGGGGGAAAATGCGATTGGCAGCATTCAATGGCCCATCCCCGAAAACCACCCTATAGACGCAAAAATTTCGCAAATATCTCTTACACAGACAGAGTTATAGCCCATTTTGTCCAAAATTTCGTTGCCATGGCAACCAGGGAGGGTCCGGGGTAAAATTAAATAACACCGTTAGATTGGCCATCCCCAAAAACCATACCCTAAAACAAAAAATTACGACTCTATCTTATACATAGCCAAAGTTATGACCGTTTAAAGAATTTTAATTTTTGCGAATAAATACTTTAAATAATTAATTTTAATTTTCTCACTCCAAAAAGGCACTTCCTTGTGCAGAACCGCGTCGTTTGACGTATTAAGCGTAAAAATCCCTTAAGAGGTCTAACTTGTGGGTGCGTTGAAGAAAAAAAGCATATATAAATAACATTTTTGCGTATATTTCACCCATTTGCCGAGAAGCCCCCCTTGGAGGGATTTGCATAAAATTTTGCATGACAGGTCGCCTCGCCGACGCTATCAACCGTGCCAAATTTTATCTTAATCCGATCAGGGGTTTTGATTCTGTGGGGGTCAAATTTTTGGCTTCACCATAGGAAAGAGAAGTCGCCGTTAACACCGTTCAGCCTGTGATTGTTAGTTAATCTAACTATTGTGACGAGATTAGAGTTTGTTTGCACGCATAGAAATAGAAATAGTTTACACCGGCAACGAAGTCGTGGCGCCATTTATGGCTCACACTATGACAAGGAATTCAGCTGTCGCTAGGGACAGCCGACCGTACCGCTTATGGCTGAAGGCCAGTGTCCGACTTCCGGTCGCAGAGTGAAAGCGATTACCTCTGTTTCGAAGATGCCGTCGCAGGAGGCCTCAGCAGTGACGACCGTATAGGGTGATTCGAAACTGGGCACGGCGTGTGATAGCGGCATCATCACAGGACTGCTATCAGCACATCGCCCCGACGACCCTCCTTTACTGGGCTCTGCGTACCACTAACCCGCACCACTATAGCTTAGATACAGCAAGTCTTCCAGAATGTCTTCTAGAAAGCTAATTTGTTTGCTTGTTTATTTTTTTATTTAATAAACCAAACATATTGATGGCTCTGCGTCCCACTTGTTGTAGGTCAGCACTGGCGATTTGATCGTCTTCTCATGTACATGGACGTGGCTCTTCCGTGTACCGTCCGGCGCCCCGCCGCTGTCGTCGATGACGTGCGTCACGTGATGTGTCACGTGATCACGTCGCGGCCGCTTCTTCTTCTTATTGGTCAAGTTCTTGCGCTGTTCCATGCACAGCACTTTCGACAAACCCTCGATAGCGATCTGCAAATGCCACCAAGAAATAAATTAATCTATCAATCAGCCAGACAGTAAGTGAGTCCATATGCTTAAATCCATTAATTGGTAATTAGTTAATAAATCTATCTATTAAAAAACTTTTAAAAACATAACTTCCTTTTCAAGCCATAAAGCCTGCAGTGTGGCGCTGATTTCCCTTTCCTTAGCCGTCAGTCGCGCAAAAGTTTACACTGCGAGACCACGGATAGGGGCTAGTGCATCGCGCGATGTGTCTGCTTAAGTCTTAGCTGAGCTTTCGACAGTACTCATTGCGCCAACCCACAAAGAGATAGCTAGGTTGAGTTGGCCTGGATGGTTGTTTACATACCGAGATGGTCACTCATCCAAGTAGGCCTACTAACCGGGGCTGGCGTCTATTAAGTTCATTTAGGCCTATATGACTAAAGACGTTACCGACTAATAGGGTGTTTACACGATGAAGCAAACATGAAGCAAATGTATTGAATATGCACGTGCACGACGTGTGCTGTAAGTTTGCTTCGTGTTTGCTTCATCGTGTAAACACCGCATAAGCGAGACCGCCATGATGGGTCTAGCAAGAAAGTTAACGGGTTCGGTATTTAAATGTAATGTACATTATGCTAAAAAAATTCCTTAACTTATTGCTATTATTTTATCTAGCGTAAAACGATTGCAGATAAGCACAAACTGAGACTTTTATTTTGTTTATATATTCATTCCTATGGTCCTAAACAACAGCTGCTCTAAATGCTATGGTGCACACATATTTGCGGCACGGACCGCCTCTGCAAGCACAGGAATTTGGCAGAGGCATAATAGGCCTAAAACTAGAGCCAGCGCACTGACAGAACTTGCCTTTCTGAGCCAGACGGGGACTTTATTCTTCTTGTCGGTTCTCATGTAGAGGTTAATGACGGTGGCAGACAGGAACGACGACAGCGTTATCAGCACCATGTTCACGCAGAAAAACGCACCTGTGTAACACAGCCATACGAAGAGAAATTTAGCACGTAACTAGGGACGTTTAGGTGAGCAAGTAACTAAGTAAACATTTATTTATACCACGGTACATAGGCCTATATACGCCTGTATATGTACTGTGTTTAAACTGCGCTTAAAAATAAAGTTGGCTTAGTCTGCCAATAAACCGAGACAATGGGCCCTACCAACTTCTTCATAATCTGATAAATTTATACAGCTCACTAGTTACCGTTTTAACCTACTAGTCTATTTAAATACAACAATATTTTGTTATTATTCTGTTGCGAACCCTTGCAAAGTAATGCAACTTTGTAACGCCGCGTTTTGTTTTGTTATTTAAAGTAAACCGAGTCGACGACAACTGTCGTTAATGTTTAGGCCCATTTTTACTTCTCGCGCGTAGTGAAGAGAAGTATATGAGATCAGTGTAATATTGAGGATCGACCGACCGACCGACCAACGACCGATCTCTGTTCCTGGAAGAGCCTTCCTAAAAGAACTTCAAACGGCCATATTACCGTAACGGTGCCAGATAGACGCATGCGTTGAGGTACAAGAAGACGAATGTCAACTAGCGTCATCGACCGTTATTGCCAAATTTTTCCTCTCAGTTTTTAAAATCGGGCAATATTTTATGAACTACGGGGAGACAATTTCCAATAACGACCTCGACGCCAGTCACTATTAGTATAATACTAAACGGGTCTCAATTAGACGCCAGGTCTCTAATACAAGCCGAAAGGAACAAAAAAGATGATGCGCGCGAAAAGTACATTAGATTGGTCACAATCTAATAATCTTTCTTGTTTTTTATTTCATTTCATCGCACACGCATGCGCAAACGCCCTACTACTACGAAGAATAGCCAACTGACCAATAAGCGGTATCGACGACGAAGACGGCGTTGAGCTTGCGAGTAACTTGAGCAGCAGGAAAAACGCCAGAAATATGTTCATACCTACAAGCCGACAATATGCACTCAGTCAATCGTAGCCCTACTCTAACTCACTACCTACTGACAATAGTTTCGACTTATGTGCCAACAGTCAGGGTTTTCAAAATTACTCCAAAACGGAGCATGCTTTGTTTTGGTTTTGCAGTAATTTCGGGACTCCGTTTCGAAGTAGGCTGAATTTTAAGAACTCGACAAACAGTTCTTTTCAAACGTCTCTTGAATTAACTTTAATGAATATCAATTTTGAAAAGAAATAAAATATTGTCTTATCTTTCCACAAAAATATGTTACTTACGTGCGAAGCCTAAAATACACAAAATGCGTTTACGTTCAAAGCTGCTCCACAATCCAACCCCTAAAAGGTAAAAAATAAGCAGAGCTTCCTTGTTAAAAATCCAACCCCATAGAAATTATGCTGTTTTTTCTTACACATTTTTTCCTCTTACAGTAGCAGAACAACTGTTAATAACAACAGAAATTCTGCCAAATTCTACACTTACCAAGAAGAATTTTGGCAGGAGTCTCTGGAGGCAACCAGAATGAAACGAGAGTCAGCAGCGACAAAAGAATGCACGGAATAATAAGAATGATCATGTAGAAGATTGGAATGCGCTTCACGATGATAGTGAAGGTCAAGTCTGGAAAAGGTTCTTCGCAGCACGGGTATCTTTCGACGTTCTTCTTGGCCGGACAACCAAGCAGCTCTCATTGGTTACTGCGGCGCGGTGAAAGTCAAGTAATTATGGTGAAGGTCAAACGAGTGAAGGGTAAATGACGATAGTGAAGGTCAGATCGGGAAAAGGTTCGTCACAACACGGATAAGTTTTAACGTTCTTTTTCGCCGGACAACCGAGCAGTTCCCACTCGTTACTCGGTACATAGCTGGACGTATCGATCTAAATAAAACGCAAACAATAGCCCGGCTCTAATCTCGCCCAAGAGAGCATTTTCAGGTAAACGTGGTGAGCCGATAATGAATTTATCACAAACTACGCGCAGCCTGCTGCGGTTATCCGAGATAAACGACGTATATGTAATTTGTATATACGGTATGCTGCGAAAATAGCCTACTATAGCGTCTAATACGCATAAAATGTGGCTTCTATACCCAGCGCAACACACGCAACGCAAGAATAAATATTAGGATTTTATCCTTGCATTTTTAGCCGACCGTACTTAAGTAACGATCGAGCTATTCGCATGTTTGTTGTCTGTCCGTCTGTCGTCGTCGTAGTCTCTAACAAATGTATTTCGGTTAAGCGTTAAGTCGTACAGAAAAAAACTTTTACACGAATAATTTAGGCACTTGCTATAAACCTCAAAATACAAAATTTCAGCGATCTAGTGCAACGAGAACATTTTCAAGTTGGTGGTTGAATGAATGGAGTAGAAAACTCAATAAAAAATTGGTCATATCTCGAGAACGGCGAAAGATACGGCCAAGGTTACTATTAATCACTAATAAGAAGTGGCATATTGGCTTTCAAATGATGTAAAAATCATTGACCTTAAATAATTTTAAAGGCCAGAAGTGCTACACAAACTGTATAGGCTGTAGCGTGTCTTCCTTAGCAAAGCGTTTTTGTTGTGAGAAAAAAATTGGCGAAATCTGCGTCCAATATTCTGGTTGGTCATTTATGACTGTAGCTATTTATATCGCCTGGCGAGATAATCAAGTCCGACGTCTGTTATACTAGCGTTGATTGTAGCTTTCGAGAACAGTGTTCCGTTAACACAGCGTACATGGAACTGTTTCACCTGTGACAAATCCCTTTCTCTCCGTGACTGAAAATCGGAGGCTGGGCTTCGGACGTAGGCGGTACGGTCGGCTTTTCCTAGCGTCAGCTAGGCTTCTTGTTTCGGTTGTGTCCTTTGCTTTCGTTGTGTGCTTCTCTTGCGTCGTTTGTCACTAGCGTCGCAACACGGGGGGAGCGGGTGTGAACATGGAGCATGCCATTATTCCATTCACCTCCCCCTCCCCTCAAATTATGGGCTGTCGGACAATGGTCGTAAAGTTCTCGTCCAAAAATACAGAATTTGGTGCTGAAAACCTTAATTTTTGGGAAAACCAAAAGCAAAATTAAAATTTTGATTACACATAGGTTTAATCTTTGCTGTCGGCAATTTGCAGCTGTTTGTCGGAATTCTGTCGGAAAATTGCAACTTCTTGGTTCGACTACTTTTTAAACTCATGACGGTGCTGTCGCCTGTATAGTGCGTCGGACAGTCGGTTGCGTCAAAAAGTACGCAAACTCTTTGCTGTAGCGTGCGTTGAGTTGGATGAGAACTTAGAATGATGTAGGTCTACCGAGTATATAACAATATGATAAATAGGGTAAGATATAGGGATAAATTGTATTTTGCCTATGGTGGACCAAAATCGTTACGTTATTCTCACAGCTGTTGGCGTAAAAAAGGTAGCGTTTGTTGCAGTGTTGGCTGTCGGAATAGGAACTTGCAACCGTTGATATGTCAGTATATAGTAATTTTAAACTTACCAATGACGGTAGACAAAACAATAAACAGAAAAAACACAGTAGCAATAGAGAAAAGAAAGAAAAAATACACATTATACGGACCACTTCTCCTACGTCGTGGTGGAAATCTATGTCGAGCTTCCATCCATCGTACGTCCACGACCCGAACTTGAGCGAACAGTTCTGGATGTCGAACGGGAAGTAGAGAATGTTGACAGAGCAGGTCGATCGAAAAATGTAGTAGTAGTAGTAGTAGTAGTAGTAGTAGTAGTTGTTGTTGTTGTTGTTGTAGCAGGTGGATCGAAAGATGGCCGCTGGTAGCCAGAGAACGTCACCCTCGTAAGTGACGACTGCCATCGCTTCGCGGTGCTCCTTCAGACGAGTATCCGCGCTACACAGCACCAGTTACGACACAAACACCATAAGAAGCGGCTCAGTAGTGTAACGGTAGAGTGTCCGACTTAACATCAAGAGGTCACGTGTTCGACTCCCGGTCGGGTAGCTATCAAATGTTTACTACCTGAGTGGGAGATTGTTTGCGGACAAAAAATTATCTCGGTGGCCTATAACCAGCACTAAGGTTAACTCAGCCTTTTATCCCTTCGGGGCAGATATATCGAATACTGGCCTGTCTGGCTGCTACTAAGGCAAGGCACGTTTATCTGTGATAAATGGCAGGTAACAGGTGTCGCAGCTCTGCGACAAGTTTTTCATAATTAGTTATTCACATCCCTTAACCTTTAATCTTTTAAACAGAATACTGAAAAACGAAACACTTTAGTGCCGACATACTGTGTGGCCGTCTGTCCGCTTAGTCTTAAAGTTATTTTTGACATTTTGAGCTAAAAATAATAACGCATTTTTATTTCTTATTTGCGTAAACGTCACACTGGTTTTTGCTTTTCGCCGTGCTGTTTCTGCCCCATTCCCATCTTAAAGCCACGAAACCACAGTGCTTAGCTGACCGAAATTTCCACCAGTGTTACGAGAAACTGAACTGTCTTCACTTACTAGTTGTACAGAACGATGTCTGGCTTCCATATCTTTGAGACTGGAATGCGAATCTCCTGAACGCCGCCGTATTCATCGGGGTCCCACGTCAGCATCAGGTCGTTCCACGTCTGTTCAACAGCAGCAGCAGTACAATGTCAGTTGCACAATCAATCAACAAGATGCTTGTCAGAGTGCATATCTCCGCAAAGTAATTTTTTACAAAATAATGTTTATCTAAACCCATTTTTGTGTATTCCTGAGTTAATAATAAAATACATGTAATTTATTAATAAACGTTCTTGCTGCTTATAGGTCTGCGAATTAAACGCCGTTTATTTCACCAACACAGCACTTTTTAAAATTTTTTATTTTATGAAAATGTGTAGCCTGACAGAGATATATCCATGCCACGTCCTTAACTTTATTGCGGTCACGTGACGTTATTGGTCATGTGAAGAACGTCACGTGACTGTTGGACACACACATCGAATGAACACATAATCTCCGCCATTCGCTCAGTTAATTGGTGGATAGTATAGGGTGCTCGGTAGCACGCTATGAAAAGTGGTTAAGGTTCAGTGTCTTCATGGCCGTGGAAAGCAGATGGTTTATAATTGACGATCAACATAAAAACTTTGTTATTGTAATAAAACAGCAAATATAAATGTACAAAACATCAGTTCATACACTTGTTAACGGCGACGCAGAATGACTGACACATCGAAAACTGCAAATATCCTAAAAAGGTGATAGCCTATTATTCAACAGCACATTAACAGTTAGTTGGTGGCGTGGCGTAGTTGGTAGCGCGTTTCGGCTGAAACGAAGTTACTCTACGCCGGGCCCGGTTAGTACTGCGATGGGTGACTGCCTGCGGGTATGTAAACCATCTCAGTGCGAAGCCTGCCAGCTAGGTCGACTCAGCCTTCTACCCTCCGTGGGACGGTAAAATGAGTAGTAACTCATTCACATGAGTTACGGAAGGTGGGGACCTTG
>Ga0056128_1009919_pt1 | contig 11905 bp, 4 predicted proteins | sample WorMetLIZISLAND2_FD_71113 | JGI IMG/M metagenome (GOLD analysis project Ga0056128, IMG submission 71113) | Marine gutless worms symbiont microbial communities from Max Planck institute for Marine Microbiology, Germany - Olavius geniculatus... ... | reverse complement strand
ACCCTGCAGGAGTTAAGCCACGCTGCCCTAGATAGGCAGCGGTGGGCAGCGATAGTAAGAATGGCGTCAGACACCAACGGGCATTGAGCCCACGGTTGTCGATGATGATGATGATGATTAGAGCAGCGTTGGATGATAATGTTTTTTGAGTAAGCTTATCATCTTGCAGCAGTTTGCAGGTTGCTTTTTTACCTCCGCTAAGGAGGTAATGTTTTTGCCGGTTTTTGTTTGTTTGTTTGTCTGTCTGTGAGTCAGCAAGATAACTCGAAAAGTTATGGACGGATCTTTCTGAAATTTTGAGGGTATGTCGGGCATGGCACAAACTACCAGTGGTTCAATTTTGGGGGTGATCCGGCAGGAATCCTGGATTCTGGATCACTTTAAAATTCTCGTTAGCATGGGCCTTAAGGGAAACCGCCGTTGTCGCTATGGTGCCAGCACCTGGCGAGCAACATGGCATTGAGTCAAGGTTTTTTTAGGTCACAGAACTAGGTCAATGTAGAAAATAGAACTATAGTTTGAAACGCACTCAAAACTTCGGCTTGTTTAATTTCGTCGGACAAGCTGTGTCGGAACAACATGGCCTTGCCGGAGGTCTGCGGGCTATGACTGCTTTCTAGTTTTAAATTACTTTCGTTTTTCATGGTTTGAAGCAGTCATTTATTTTAAGTCATTGACTGCATGATTGAATGTAATGTCAGAAGACTGTGTTAGTTGTGAAGTTCTGGTGGTTGCAGATGTACTTGAATTCTGGCGTTCAAGCACTGGACTGCCCGCGACATGACAATGATAAGTTGCTGTGATGGGAGACTTCCGTATAGCAACGTGAACGTAATTTGCTGCTTTGCGACTGATGTCCGGACAGTGCAGTACACGCCGTCTACTATATTGGTGCCGCTTTTGCATTTAATTGCTCGCCCACGCGTTAATCACGCACATATTATTTAGCTATCGCTTCTGTGTTGCTTGCTTGCTTGCTGGCTTTTCCGACTTTCGCGCAGCGTATTTGCGTGTTCGCTGGCTGCGTCGCTTTGCATCATGTTAGTAGCCTAGAGAGCCGTTTTTGCACCGTGATGATAATGACTAGCGTAGCTGCTTTTAATGTTTGCGGAAGTGGGATTTTTTTTGTTGGCATTATTACCTTATTGCTGTTTTCGTTGTTGTCATGTTGTTACTACGTGTTGTTTTAAACGATCGGACGTTGGTTGTAATTCAATTATCAGCCTTCTAGCCTGCACAGTTGGTGATGGGGTAATTATCTAGCCGCATGATGGATGTCGGAGTTTGCTTGTAGATGAGCGAATATTGGCTGAATTTTTGCAGGTGACTCAGACAGTTGTTAGGTCATGATCTATCTAGATGCATAGCATCAAGTTGTTTTTGACACAATGCTTATGTACACTGTGTCTCAGAAAAAAGCATCCAAAATTGTTTTGTCATAACTTTGTCAAATTTCTACTAACTTTGATAATTTTTGGCACGAAGATGGCCAAGCTGATGGAATTATGTAAGTTGCACTCATTTTCCACCTCATCTAATTTATGTCAATGCACTACCGTGTGAAACATAGATGCTCCAGATTATTGCATAACGCTGAGTTGTTGTATCGTGTAAACATTGTAGCAACTTAATTTATCACAAAATACACTGAAATGTAAATTATTTAGCAGAATTATAAATTTGCACAACAACTCGCTTTCATTGTAACAGAATTTATGTCTCGAGAGTGCCCCAGATACAAAGACACAATGGCTTAGATGCAAGGCCACTGGCTGATAGCGGAATCAATGATCGACTGATCAAACGACATTCACTCATTGATTAGACGTATTTTAGTCTCAACAGTCAGCTATTTTGTTGTCTGCTGTTTTTACTATAAAATATTTAATAGCACAAAATTATTAAACCACATGGCACCCTATATCGAATTTATGATCCAAAGGTGAGCAATCTGATACAAATAACCACCGCATAATGTAACAATTTGGAGCATCTGTGTTTCACACGGTAATGCATCGACACAAATTAGGTGAGGTAGTAAATGAGTGCACCTTGCATAATTTTGTCGTCTTGGCCATCTTTGTGCCAAACTTATTAAAGTTAGTAGAAATTTGCCAGAGTTATGACAGAAACAATTTTGACTGTTCTTTTTTTTGAAAAACAGTGTATATTGTGAAGATTGCGTGTGCTAATTATTGACCACTGTTGATAGTGATTATTATATACTATATGATTATTAGTAGTTTTGAATCATTTGTGTTTGAGATAGACATAAAGTCATATGTCTTCCAGTTAGCTCAGTTGTTCAGTGTGCACAGCATTAAATTTTGCACAGTCGTTGATCTAATTTTGCTGTTGTCAGTCAAGTCATATTAGAAAGCGCAAGAGCCGTCGCATTCTTTTGAATGCCTGCATTGTGGCAATTATACGAGTGATAAGTTTCGGTGCCTAAGCTTACGGTGTTAGATAGCAAGTGTCATTCTAGCTGCTTTTTCATTGCTGCGGTTTGTTTGGATGTAAGCGGCAAATTAGATTCTGTAAAGGTAGCTTAGTGCAGTGCGTTTGTCGCTCATTGTGGCACAGACATACGACAACAAAGTTTGTACGTTCTGTCAACGAAGAAACGTCACTGTTTACGTTGTTACGACATTGTTGAATAGTATCGTATTTAGCAAGTTTGGTTGCCTTAGCTTCTTTTAATGTACTTATCTCGAGTGTCAGTTACAACACGTGTGGCTGTTTATAAGCTTGGTGGCATTGTTGAAGTATTTCATAAGTGACGCGAGTGCGAGTGGCGTTCAATATTTTGACTCTTTACACCTGTGATCTGTAGCTACAGTTCATAGCAGACAGAGGTTGTTGATATGTGACTAGGATGAACGGCGCTACGCCAGTAGAGGTCAATAATTTTCTGCTAGGATCTGAAGTTCCGTCGGACATTTGCTTTATATTGTTTCTTGTATTTTGTTGCCCGTTTGAAGCATTTTTTTGTTGAATCGTGCGATGATGCTTGTGTTATTATTTTAAGCGTTGCTAACTTAATTGTTGTTGCGATTGATTGGTCGTAGAAGAGGATGTTGTTGAGTGGTTGTTTTTAATCATCGGTCTGCTGCAGATGTCGGTAACATTTGTTGCCAGTTGACATGGGCACCTGTAGATGCTACGTGGTGGTAAGTTGACGGGCTGCAGTTTTGTAACTAATCCCATGCTTACAGTTCACTTTCTCCTGTCATATGTGTCAGTTAGTTTTTGTGTTACTTCTTATCTGGATCATGCAATAAATAGTCCAGGGCTTTGCTGTGCATCAGTTACTGTAAAAGAGGGAATTTGACATTTTTTTTATTTCAATGCTTGCTCATTAGGATTGATGTTCTGCGATAAAAAAATAACGTTATTAGTATTGAGTAGAGTGTAATTTGAAATGGTGCATTGTACGTAAAAAGTGAAGTTGTTTTGTTTCAATTTTTAATTGTTGTTTTTTCATGTTAAATATTAGTATATATTGTCGCATACAAAATTTGGGTGTTTTCAATGATGCTGTTGAAGAATTTGGCACTAGAGATATGAAACAAAATATTCGAACTGCTAGGTCTTTGGGATGCCATTTGAATGAACCAAATTTACTGTACTCATGTACTTTTGTTCAGAAAATGACGAATTTCAGGAGCATTCGGTATTTAAGTCCAGAATGCGGCACACATGAGCGAATTTTTGATGTTTGCCTTTAGTGCTTCTGCTTGCACGGTTGCAGTCGTTGGGCATTAGAAGACGAAATGTTTTCATTAGAATGTTGCTAAGTTTAAAAATGTAAGTCGAATCTGTCACACATAGTAGGCTGACTAAAAATGGCTGGTTCGTTGTAGTAGTCAAAAGTGAGTGTGTGATTATCAGATAGAGATTCTGTACAGGTCTATTATTGTTTTAAAAATGTAAATGGGTCTAGTTTATGTGAATCGGTGTTTACGTGTAATTACATTTTGTTTTTCATTTTGTGTATTTTGTATATGCTGTGGCACATGATTGATCAGTAACTTGGATCCAACTGTTGATAGATAATTATCCGCCATTGTGTTGAAAGTTGCATATCTAGGTACCATAATTTTTTCCGTTTAACTGTTTTATTTTTCTATAACATCATTTGTTGACAATGTATATAAAGTCCCTGTACATGAGGTAATAGTACTATTACTTTGGATTTATTTGTGAATGGCTTATTTTAGGAGTTACTCCAGACTAGGCCTGGTTCTGTACGTCAGTTTTTGGGAGCTACTGCAGCAGGACATTTTACCAACATTGTACTCTAACAGTGGCATAGTGGCTGTATAAGTTAACATGTGGTAATGTTAGCCAATATTAACATTGTTTGGTATTTGGCCAGTAATAGATATAACAGTCTATGTTTTGTTTTGAAGCAGTTTTGTTAATGCATCTGTGGATGAATATTTCCAGATTTTTATAGCATGCATTGGGACATAGATTGAATTGAAGTGTCATTATAAATGCAAAGAGGGCCTGTCCAAGATGAGGTTTGTGTTTATTAGATATCCAGACTTTTATTTGCTTTGATGAACAAATGACATTCGGCTTTTGAAAATGTCTGCTGTATACTGCTGGTTATCTTGTGAATATGTAGAAAACAGTTATTTAAATGAGTGTTATCTGTTGTTCAGTCAAGAAGTATTTGATAGCAGATGGTCTTGGTGACAAAGTTTGTTGATTAAATATTTTTGTATTCAGTATCCTTTGGCAGCTTTCATATACATAATAAATGCAATGGGGGCCAGTCCAAGGTGTGACTTATGTCTCACTTCACAATGTTCTAGATGGCTACAACTGATTTTGTGATGCGTAGCCATGTAATCTGTGTTCAACAGTTTCATTTGCCGAACGTCACCACCCTTTGTCCAGTACTGAAATCTGCTTTCTGGTAACAGACAGCCTTCTAGGGTTGATGATGATGATGAACGAATTAACTTTAGCGTGGCATCAAGTCCTAAGACTACAAGGACACGTAACAATACGCTTAAACAGTGAAGTCACGTAATAGTAGTCAGCGCAATAAATGACTGGACTGACTCCGGCAGACTGTTCCAGACCGATGCAGCAGTCGCTGGAAAGGTGCGGTCGCCAATGGTAAAACGCACAGTGCGTGGAGCAACCAGCGCTGATACACAGGGTTGGCCTTCACATTCATACTAGTGTGAGTTTGAATACCCAGATATGGGTTAAAATAAACACAAGTTTGCATGTATTTCAATAGCGGCCGTTCACACTGATACAAGTTCTGTATCAGTGTGGGTTACCTGGGAAATGCACGTGTTCGAGCAGTGTTTGTTAGTCGTACTCGTGTCAATGTGAACACAGCCTTAGTGTAGTGTATCATACTGAGACACAGTTGGAGTTGAACCCACTAGCTTCTGATCACACATCCACAATGCTGGCCACTACCTCACTTTAATTATGCTTGAATTACATAGCTTAATCTTGAAACTAAGTTTTGTTTGCATAGGGGTGACCGCAAAAAACTGTATAGTGTTATTGTATATTTTTGTAAAATAGCGGAACATTGTATGCAGCATTTGTTACTGCTAGTGGGACGATGATGATGATGATGTGTACGCCTAACAGGGGTGACTTCACTCTTTGACTTAAGACTTTTGCTCAGTCTTTCACTCAGTGAAACCTTAAGCTGAACACTAAAGTCTGGATTTAGACCAGAGTTAAACTTAACTCAGGTAAATGCCATATTTGGTTACAAATGTTAAACAACGTTTTGTTTAACGTGTTCAAATGTTCAATGTTTTGACATTGCAGAAGTTGAAGTGAGTTCAGTCTTATTGAAAGTTAAGCCCTAAAGTTTTGCGCTATCTCTTCTATGCAAATTTGAACGACTTTTGTCTTTTTAGTTAGGCTTAACTTTGGTCTAAGTCTGTACTTATAGTGCACTTTTCGTCATAGACTTTTACTGAGCAGTCTCAGACTGAAGTTTCAGCTCTGTGAAGGTCTCAGCAAAGTCGCTTCACTTTTGACTAAAGTTCTGGTCTTAGACCAAACTTGAGCTCAGCAAAAAGCTAAGTGAAAAAGTGACGTCACCCATTGACGTTTCATTCAGACTTACAGCCATAAGGTGCTTGCTTGTTACACACAGAATTTACACTACTGGATCAGCTAGAAGCTGTGTTGATGAATCGTAAACATGTTTTTGTTTGGTGTTTCGTTTGCTGTTCTTTGTGTCGTTATGTTTGATGCCATGTTTCATATCACTAGCAGCTTGCGGCATATTACTTAGCATCGTTCACACACTCGGGTTTATGTTTGCTGTACAATTGTATCATAACTGCTGCACCATAGGCTGAAAATCTTTGCTTTTTTCTGCATAGCATATTGTTCCGCAGTTTTATTTTATGGTGACAACTCACGGGTAACGGAATCTTACAGTAATCTCTGAGATCAGTGGGAGTATCTCGTCTTTGCAAGCTGTAGTTATGACAGACTGTATATTTGTAATACTTGTTAATAAGGCATTATTAGCTATAGTTGTTAAACGCTTGGTAATAGTTGTATTTTTCGTTGAATATAGTGTTTGAAGTAAGTCGGTAGAGCTGTAGGTTTGCATATAATTGTTTATATGAACACGTCTGATCTTCCGTCAGTCGGTTCCATTTGCACCACTCAAATAATTATTACCACATAAGTTACCATTTTGTGGGCATATTGTATAAATAACTAGAGAAAGCACTCGGAGAGCGCAGGTATCTCCGCCAAGGCAAAGCTATTCGCCAGGTGACGTCACCGTCTTCGGTTTGCCACCGGTTTCCGTATGCCCCCTTTAACGCAATTGTAACGAAAATTTCAAAGAGATCCAGAATCCAGGATTTCTGCCGGATCACCCCCAAAATTGAATCACTGGTAGTTTGTGCCATGCCCGACATTCCCAGAAAATTTCAGAAAGATCCGTCCATAACTTTTTGAGTTGTCTTGCTAACAGACAGACAAACAAACAAACAGACAAACAGAAATCGGCAAAAACATAACCACCTTGGCGGAGGTAAATATAACCAACTGCAGTTTATGATGCATATTTTGTTAATGTAGTGATCATTATGTGGTTTATGTTACTGGTACTTGGTATAACATTTGGTGTGCACAACTGTTTTGTACAACTGTTTTCTTACATCAAATGTGATAGCAGTTGTGCAGAACTAAGCTAACTAAATTTCAATCCATTTTTTAGTTCTATTGATTTATTCCTTTTACTTTCCGCTGTACTCAAACTTTGTTTTACTTGTGTTAGATTTTGTTTGATTTAATTTGACGGAACTGTGTATAACATGTAAGGACAATCCCTGAGTCATAGGTCTATTTTCACTTAGTGTTTCGCTTGTTTTGTTACCGGTGGTGCAGTCGCCCAGCAGTCTTGTGGTGCTTGTCAAATAGTGCTAGCAGTTATACGCTCCAATACAGAAAAGCATTATCGCCTCTACCAAGGTTTTACTCTTTGCTGTGGCTTTTTGCTGATTGCTTTGTCTTTACGTGTCTAAACTGGGTTGCTGAGAAAATTGTGGATAAATTTGCACGAAATCTATGGAACTAATAGCATACAAGTCTGTTGGACTTTGCAGAGATCTAAATCCTGGTACCTGTGATGTTTCTAAGAAAAATAGCATCAAATCTGTCCAAACAGAACGGTGACACCTAGCGAATCGAGTAATATATAAATATCAGTTGTTAGAGTACTAGGGCTTTGTGTAAATTTCAACCAAAGTATAAACACGCCGGGTTTTGCTTCGAACGCTTTTTTCAGGTCAAATCATGTTTATTTGGACTACGAAATTTTGTCATCATGGCGGAGGTTTTCACTCCGGGACTGGTAAAGATTTCTGGTTACGTTTTGCTGCAGTTGCGTTCTGATTGTGCCATTATCGAGCCGTTTCGTTTATTCAGTCCGTAATAATTATCGTCGACGTAAAACCTTGCTACTGACCGCGTGTGTTTGTAGTAATTCTTGTTGGACGTAACACTTTATGCATTATGTGAAAATATGCAACGAGATATATGTTATATATTAGTGTACTGTGTAATTACTGGATGAATGCTGACGTCAACTGACGGTCATAACCGCTTTGTATAAATAAATGAATAAATCTTTTAGCAGATGTTGGCGGAGTTATGTGATCTGAACATCCATTGGTTAGTTTTAAGTTTTGAGCGATTGCTAGAGACAATACATAGCAGTCGTAGTCTAAATACGTTTTGTGTTCTAGACTCTGTATGTATTCAGTGGCCTATTTTCAGTGGACATTTAGGTTAGGCCGTGACCCCAAAGTTTAGGCGAACCTTTGCAAATGGTTTATTTGTCGATGGACTGGATAGCCTTGCTTAACTGGCAGTGTCGAAGCACAGTTGGTCCCTAGGTTTATAATTATATTCACGAAACAAACACCCTATAAGCATTATCGTATATAGGCAACTATAAAGCCGTTCGTAGATGTGGATAATTTAAAATAATTTCTGATTTTGAGTTTGTAAAATGATTTGATTTTAATTTTACAAATACAAGATAGGCCTATTGTGCTTTGTTTTTCCTCCATGTATAACTCGTTCTCTACTCAAAAAGAAGTTTTTAGGCTCAGAGCATAATCGTTAATTGCAATATAGTGCACATTCGCAATGTTAGATAAGTCGTAGGCCTACATTTCTTTTACACTGTTGGTGAAACAGCATTTATTTTATTTATTTGACATCAAGATCATACACGTAGTAGGGAGCCTACACAATAAAAGATACAAAGGAAAAACTAGAAAGCAGTCATAGCCCGCAGGTACCTCCGCCAAAACAATGTTATTCGCCAGGTGGCGTTACCATATTCACTTTGCCAGCGGTTCCCTTATGCCCCCTTTAACGCAATGGTAACGAAAATTTCAAAGTGATCCAGAATCCATGATTCCTGCCGGATCACCCCCAAAATTAAATCACTGGTAGTTTGTGCCATGCCCGACATACCCTCAAAATTTCAGAGATCCGTCCATAACTTTTTGAGTTATCTTGCTGACAGACAAACAAACAAAGTCTGGCAAAACATTACCTTCTTGGCGGAGGTAAAAAATGAAATACAAAAAAAAATATTTGCATACGTATTTGTTTTCATTAGTGATTTTTGACGAGTTGTATACATTTCACAAAGTACCGGTAGTGTAGCAACAAAGTTCAGATGTGGCACGATATTATCAACCAAGTTACTGCCAAACTTTCCACAGAATGTGCCAATGAAAGAATCTTTGAAAATCGGTCAATATTTGACATAAGATATAGAAAAGTCAAAGATTTATTTTTTGGTCTACCGTAGAGTGAATAGCATTAGTCAATCAGCTTAGCGCCAATGACAGACAGTAACAGCTACAGTTTTCGTGGATCAAACGTAACATTAATCTGTCAACGACGGGGTTGCAGACTCGTGCAGACAATGCGATTATGAACGAAGAGATTTATTGAACACATAGCTATTGCACCATTCTCGTGCTTGTGTATGAAAAACTGACTTGCCAGGTTGACAATCCTGCCTCTACGTTCTCAAGCGGTTCTTCTACATTCACACTAATCTGGCTATTTCGAGTAAACACCTCCCTTATTCTCGAAATAATGCCTATCTGGCAATCTTCGTTTCAAGATAATTAGGCCCTACAACCTGTTTATAAGATTACGAGCGGTTTCGACACTTTTTTTCAGTTTTCAGAAATTACCGTAGGTACAGTGTCTTAATCCACTAGCATTTAACGCCCTTGCTGGTGATGATCCGTCGTACAATATTTTGCCGTCTATAATATTTCGTCAGAGAAAACAGAAATGATAAAGGTAGGCCTTTTTCGTTGATTGAAAATGTCACTGGCAGAATGTAAAGCACATGGACATTGGTTTAGTGATGAAATACGACACAATATACAAATGTTTATAAAATAAACGGTACGCAACAAAAAACGTCATGTGCTATAAATTAGCGTTTTGCTTGCCTACTTACTTAAAATTTGATGTGGTGCTTAGCCATTTTAATTAACACAGTGCACCAGTGTGTCGCTAAATTTAATGTCACAAAGTAACTGCAAGGACACAGAGCACATTGCATAATGGCGTAGCGTGGTAGTAAAACAGTAATAAAAAGAACACAAGCGATTCCACGATTCACTTAAATTATAATGAATTTATACGAAATTTTTACCAGTTGTACCCGAAAAATACTAATTCAAAATATTTTCACAAAATATGGCTGTTGATTAAATGTTCTTTGCTAGTCGGGACGTAACGATGACGTCATAATGTGTCGTGAGTACAAGCTTGCTTGTCTCAACTGGTGCTGTCACTTGCTACTCTGCTTCGATGGTGATCTGGTTCGCTGATAAAAATGTTCATTGTGTCAGCGCAACTCAACCATCTCGCAATCTCTGTGTGCTGGTGCACTGTCTTGCTGGAAGCTGCAATCAGCAGCAAAAGTCAAGCTATCCCCACAAATGCGTGAAAGCGATTGTTTCGGGCGATTTTTGTGGCCGCACTAATAAAGCCTTAGCAAATTGCCACCAGAAAACCAAATGAAGTTCACCATCGAAGCAGGGAAGCTATTCAGTAACTGACAGCACTAGTTGAGATGAACAAGCTTGTACTCATGACACATTATGACGTCAGTATTACGCCAAAACTAGCAAAAAATATTTAATCAACAGCCATATTTTGCTAAAATATTTTGAATTAGTATTTCTTTAGCTGCAAGTGGTAAAAATTTCGTGTAAATTGATCATAATTTGACCGAATTATGAAAGAAAGAAAAAGGGGTCCCTTTTTATGAAACACCGTGTATATAGTGATAGGCCTAATGTTACACATTCCGTTGTAGGCCTAGACCAACATGTATTGTATTTTAATTAATACATGTTCAGAGTAGTTTCGTTAAAATTTTGTTTTCATGTTTACGTCAAATATAGGAATGGTAATTTTGGCGTTATAAAAACGTGTAAATTCGGTAAAGTCGTATTTGTTTTGATTTTCGTACGAGCAGAAAATGCTATGATGCATCGGTATCAAAGTTCGCGCGAATGCAGCAGGTTAGTGCTGTATCGTGGCTATTTCAGTTTCAGCTGATTTATTTCGTCCAGAGTGCTATAGCTTTGCAATAACAAACGCGCAAAACAATTTAAACAAATGCAAAAGAGAAACAACTAGTAATTTGGGGCAAAGCCCAACGTGAGTCCGCCCGGCGCCCTAAGTCCGATTGGGGGAAATTAGAAAGGGGGGTAAAATTTTTTCGGCATCAAAATCACGTGGCCCGAACTCAAATGCATTGGCATACGCCAAACGCGCATTGTCGACTTAGGGTAGGTCAACATGAGCGCTTATAACTTTGTTCGCAGTGGACGGAATTTCACAAATTTTTTGGTTCAACGCAGAAAGAATCGTTCTCGTCAACGCCGTTTAGGTTTTGTTGCTATCTTCATGGATTTCAGAGATATTTGCGCTCAAACTCGAAAGTTCTCGTAAAACTTACTAAATTTTGGACGTTTTTTGCTTTCCCAAATTTTAAGGGGGCGGTGACCCCCAAAAGTTGCACCCGCGTTGTCACCCCCATCTAACAGTATGTCACGTGGCAAAGTTTAATAAAGCTACTCCTCCTGGCTCCAACGTTCTCGCGGCTAATACGCTACATTTTAAGCCAATTTGTCATCAGTTTTTGAAAAAAATGTAAAAGAGGCCCCAGTCCACGATGAGGGGTGCGCTAGTAAGGCTTGGTCATTTTCTAGCGCTGTAAAAATTTGGGGGTGCAGCACCCCCTAGGGGCCAAAATATGGCCTTCCGAAAAATTTGATTTGGGTGGGTAAACATTAGCCGCGTAATCTCTGGTGTTAGTGGACCAAAGTTCACC
>Ga0056128_1009918_pt1 | contig 11905 bp, 9 predicted proteins | sample WorMetLIZISLAND2_FD_71113 | JGI IMG/M metagenome (GOLD analysis project Ga0056128, IMG submission 71113) | Marine gutless worms symbiont microbial communities from Max Planck institute for Marine Microbiology, Germany - Olavius geniculatus... ... | reverse complement strand
TGTTTGCCTTTGTTGAGTTATTGTTGTGAGGCAATGCAATATAGTAGGAGGCAGTTGCAACAATTAAATGTTTGTTGGAATAATGCTTATAGAAAGGTCTCCGGTATGCATTCTTGGGCACTGTGAAAGAAATTCAGTTCTACTGAGGTGGATTAAACTTTATACATACATATGTGTTACGTAAATTGACATTCTTACGCGAAAAATCATCCCCACACCATTTATGATTCACGACTCGCCCCACAACTTAGGCCTACTCCAGTGAGGGGGATCAAATGCATCCCACCCAGGGACGTCTGACTCATCTCCAGTGGCGGGATCCCGAAGTCCAGTGACCAGAACACGTCCCGCCGTCCCCCCGTCAAATCGCACCCTGACCCCGGGGCCGGAGCCGCCGAATTTTAAGCCTTGGCCGAATATCAGCCGAAAAAAATCGGTTGAACCGAATTGCAAGCGTCGCCTCAGCCGCCGAAAAATTATTCGGCTTTGTAGTTTCATTTCTCCGCACATTCAGCAAATCCGCACAAAAGTGCCTGTAAACGTTTATATGACGCACACACATGTACTTAATGAATTCATCAATTGGACTCGCACCAGTTTATATTTTGCATAGATGTAAAATCGTTCCAAAAAAATTTTAAAAAACGTTAAAAAACGTAAAAAACGTGGCAAAAATAAAAAAAAAGTCCAAAAACGTTGATAACAAACGTTAGCCTTAATTTGTTCGACTTCTTGCCTAAAACCTCATGCTGTAATTGCAGTACAGCTAGAACTAAAGAAAGAGATAAAATTTTATTCAATTTCAATTCAACTGTGTAGTCATAAGACCACGTATCACTAGACTAAGTAAGTAAACTACCATCACTATAGCATATTAATTCGTTTATGTGGCTTGAAAAGCCCTTCTCGACGTTCTCGGTAGAATTTTCAAATTTTGATGAACGTTTTTTTAAAAAATAAAAAAAACGTTCAGAAAATAAAAAAAACGTTAAAAATCTGAAAAACGTGGCAAAAATAAAAAACGTAAAAACCTTTTTTACATCTATGATATTTTGTGAGTTGACGCAACTCTAGGCATTAAAAATCACATTTCGCAGTCCGTACTTCTTTAGTTTCTACTATATAAATGTACAAAACATCAGTTTATACACCTGCTAACGGCAACATTGAAGAACTCGCGCATCAGAAACAGCAAAAATCACAAAAGGTGATATTGCCCGCATCACACTGACTATGTGTCAATGTGCTGCTGAATAATATTACCTTTTGTGATTTTTGCTGATGTTGATGTTAGCAAGTGTATAAACTGATGTTCTGTAGCCTACATTTATATTTGCTGTTTTATTACCAAAGACTGTTTTCCTACAATGTCAGTAGAACTTTGCTGACTGTGTAATGGTAAAGTTTGAATTATTAAACTTAATTATTATTAAATTAATTATTAAATTATTAAACTGTGATTTGTGCTGTTTCGTTTCCATGGCAACGGAAGTCGGTCAGGGAAAATGCGATATATTGGCAGCATTCAATGGCCCATCCCTGAAAATCCCCCTATAGACGCAAAAATTTCGCAGATAGGCCTATCTCTTATATAAGCTGAGTTATAGCCCATTTTGTCCCAAATTTCGTTGCCATGGCAACCAGAGAGGGTTGTGAAGATAAAATTAAATAACACCATTAGATTGCCCATCCCCGAAAACCATACCACAAAACCTAAAATTACGACTCTATCTTATACACAGCCAAAGTTATGACTGTTTAAAGAATTGTTTAATTTTCCCCATAGGCGCCATTGTATTTTTTTCGAATTTATCTAACAAATACGTTAAATACTAAATTTTAATTTTCGAACCCCAAAAGGCGCACTTTTGCCTAATACCGCATCGTTTGAGACATTGCGCGCAAAAATCCACTGGAGGGTCTGACCTGTAGGTGCGTGGAAGGAAAAATGTATATGGCTATAAAAATTTTTGCGTATGTTTCACCTATTTGCTAAAAAGCTTCCCTTGGGCAGATTTACAAGAAATTTTGCGTGAGGGGTTTGTCGAAACAGCTTAAGCTGCCAAACACGTTTGATATTGCAACCATTCATCCAGCTGGTTCGAGGAGCTGAATTTATAAGCGTTTTTCAAGCGCTCGACAAGTCAGATTATCAAGCTAGCGCTCCACAAGCGCTTAAGAAGCGCTTGAGAAGCTGGCTTGAAAAGCTGGTGCGTCCAACCAGCACATCGTGCAAGCAAGTACGTATAAATCTGTCTCTGACGTCCACGGTGCGAATCTCAATCAGACTTCCATGAAATTAAGATAGATGCGTGGTGTGTGCAGTTCAGTCAGTGACAGTGAAGCTAGGCTATTTAAATCTAATTTTTATTGCGATTCTGGCGGGCAACACAAAACTCTACAAATAGGCTACTTTGACAACTTAAAACGGTGCGTTAACAATTTTCTACGAAATTTTCACCGATTACTAAAAGAAGCTTTGCTACTGCAAAGCAGTAAGCTATGTTCAATGTGCGGCGAATGCGTCAGCGGCGTTCTCGGTTAAAAAGTAAACGAAATAGAACGAACGTTGCAATTTTCGCACAAAACTGCAATTATCCGACAGAATTCCAGAAACAGCTGAGAATTTTCGACAGAGGGAGTTTTTGATGGTCAAAATTCCGATTTTTCCCTAAATTTTCTAAAAATGGGAGTTAAACCTTAAATTTTGCACAAGGGGAATATTTTCCGACAATTTTCCGACAAATAAAAATTTAGGCGGGGTGGCAATTAACCCTCTAACCCGCTTTCCATAACTCCACTAGAATAGATGCAGACAGACCGGCGAATAGAATGTCGGTGTTGAGACGGTCTCCAATGAACAGTGTGCGACGTCGCTCAATCTTCTGCTTCGATGCTATAACGTCGTACATTGCCTGCAACAGAATACAAACCCATCTCAAAGCCACGAAATTTCACTTGCCATATGGGGTTGCCATTTGACACACGTGAAAGCGCCACGCCATAACGCCAGCCAGTAGTCCCCGGAACCATTATCGCCACCGACCATTGTTGCCATGGTGACAAATTTTGAGACAAAATAGATTATAACTGGGCATGTGTACAAGATATATTCGAGATACTTAATCTAACAAAGAATTTTAAGGATCGGACTGTCAGTCTCTTGGGCTGGACAGTCGGTCTCCAACACAACACCGGATTGTCGGTTTCTGGGGTTAGATGGTCAGTTGCTGTGGCCAGACAGTTGGACTTTGGGGCCGGACAGTTGGTCTTCAGCGCTGGAAATTCGGTCTCTGGAGCCGGATGGGCGGTCTCATGGGCCAGATGGTCATGCAGTCTCTGGCGCCGGCCGTTGGGCCTGGGCAGTCAATTTTTAGTGCTGGAAAATCGGCTTGTGGCCCCAGACGCAAACCATCCGGCGAAAGAGACTGCATGACTATCTAGCCCCGGAGACCGACCACCAGGCTTCAGAGACCGACTATCCGGCCCCACAGACTGACCATCTGGCCCCAGAGACCGACTGTCCAGCCGCAGAGACTGACTGTCATCCACTGAAACCGACTGTTCGGCGCCAGAGACCGACTGGCCGGTTTCAGAGACTGGCCATCTGGCCCAAAAAACCGCCTATCCGGCCCAAGAAACTAACCATTTGGACCCAGAGACCGACTGCCCGGGTCTAAAGATCGACTATCCTGCTCCAGTGACCGACCATCCAGCATTAGAGCCTGACCATCCGGCTCTAAAGACCGATTTCGTGGCCCCAGAGACCAACTGCCCGGCCCCAGAGACCGAATGTCTAGCACAGAGACCGACTGTCCCGCTTTAGAGACCGACTATTCGGCTCTTGAGACTGACTATAAAAAATCAGAGACTGACTATCTGGCTCCAGAGACCAATTATCCGGCTCCACAAGCTGACTTTTTAGTGCTAAAAAACGACTGCCCAGCCTTAACGACCGACTGCCTGGTTTATAAAACAGAATAGACTGACTATCTGGCCAAAGGGACCGACCATTCGGCTTCAGAGACTGACCATCTGGCCCCAGAGACCGACCATTTAGCTCAAGAGACCGACTGTCCAGACGCAGAGACTGAACGACTTGCCGCAAAGACAGACCATCTAGCACAGAGATGACAGTCTAGCCCCAAAGACTGACTGTCGTTTACTGAGACCAACTGTTTGGCCCCAGTGACCAACTGTAAAATCTCAGAGACTGACCGTGTGGCTCCAGGAACCGATCGTCAGCCCCAGACACTGACCATCTGGCCCAAGAGACCGCCCATCCGGCTCCAGAGACCGACTCTTTAGCGCTGAAGACCGACTGTTCATAGGTGGGGCACGAAGTTGCAATTTTTCGACAGACACTGCAAATTTCCGAAGAGGGAGATATATGGATGCTCAGACTTCGAATATTACCCTTAAATCTGCTAAAAATTAGTTTTTAGTCCAAATTTTTCATTTTTGGACGAAAATTATTCGACAAGAAGATTGACCGAGGATTTTCCGAAAGCCAAAAATTTAGTATTGGCAATTTCCTTTTCCCTTCCTCCTCCTGTCAAGACGTTACTGTATTTCATACCTGATTGGGTTTACCACAGACGACGTCAGGTCGTCGTCCGCAAGCGGTCTGTACCATGGCAAGAATTGAGCCAGCACACGGCATCAGACGGCCAGACGCTGTCGGCAGATTCGAGTCCGAGTTAGTGGCCACAAACAGGCAGTTCTTGTTCTGCGAACACACAGTAATGGAATAGATTCAAGGCCCCCATTTTAAGGCCAGGGCCAGTGTACCTTGAGGCCAAGGTCAAAATCATTAAGTAAGTAAAGTATCAGGCGCCCAGATAGTGTTGACAGGTTGGAGTTCGAGTTTGTGGCCACGAACAGACAGTACTTGTTCTGCAATTACACATGGATAGGTTCGAGGCCATTATTTTGGCGGTTAGGGCCAAGAGCCAAAACCTGCGCACGTGGATGTCAAAGAGGGGTACCCCTGTAAAAAGTCGTTATTTATTCTCTGTTGGCTTGTTTAGCGTATAAATGGTTGCAGATAGGCACAGCCATGCTGCTTATCATAATAAGCACTACCGACGAGCTTCTTACGAATGTCAACATCGATGACCTTGAATGACTTTGAACCCTAAAAATATTGGTTTTAAATAATTTTTTGGCGATTTTTGGCTGCAAAAAAGCGAATTGCGACGAAATGAGTGGAGATAGACTACGATAATTTGCGAACAGGAACTGCTATAGGCTTTCGCGCGTCTCGCGAGCATTAGCTCAAATTTCTTGTTCTATTAATGATATACAAGTTTAGGGGGCCAAAGGACGGTCGCATGCATTCCAGGCAAAAATGCAGACTGTACTAAGGACTAATGCAGACGGAGACATGACATGTAGTTAGGTTAAACATTGCGGACCAAATAAACATACATGGGAGGTCAGGTCGAGCATTCCAGGTCAAAAACAGTACGTGACAGAGGACCACGCGAACTTAGTAGGCCAGGGGGCGACAGTACAAGGTCAGATAACAGACGTAGGTCAAGGTCAGGTCATCTAACTGTACTATAGCCCTGTTTCAAAACAAACACCTTCCATCTATTCCCGCGGGTAAGTCAGTGCCGCTTAAGGGCCTTGCGCGTTGGCAGAAGACGGACCTGTTAAGGCCAAGGCAAGGCCAGTGGTTTTCGAGACCATGCCAGATCCAGGGATGACCAGATCCAAGATCATTATTAAGTAAATAAGTAAAGTAAAGTAAAGTAAATATGTCAATTTTATATTTATGCTGCTCATCAAAAATAGTCTGATTTTATTCAAACCTTAATAAAGCACAAACAACGCAGACAAACAAATTTTCAATGTCTTAGAGTTTTGTTCAACCGGCCGGTAGGCCTAGGTCTAATTCGTAAATCGTAACTATTTATACCAGTCAAAACAAGAAAAGACAGCACAGTTTCATCAAGTTCAATTCTACAAAACACATTTGTTACAAGTGACAAAAGGTAAAAGCGTCGAAGCCAAGCCCAAGCCAAACCAAACTTTTTCAAGACCAAGACCAGATTTTTTGGGCCCTCGAGGACCACCAGCGTGCAGTGGGTTAAAAAGTAGGCGAAGCAGGAAGCTGCGTTTTTTTCCGACAGATACTTGCAAATTTTCTACAGAAGATATTACAAAATTGATCAAAATTCAATTTTGCCTTTAACCTTCCCTATAATCGAAGTTTTTCACTGCAAATTTGGCATTTTTGACGAAAGTTTAGGGAAAGGGGGAGGCATTATTGCCTTCTCCCGGCCACGACGCAACGTGAGGACAGTGTTTGAAAGCCCCATACCTGTAGAGATATAATGTCATACGTCATATAGGTAGGCTATGTTATGGTCGCCTTGCCGCTTTGGCGAATGAAAATTTGTAGTAAAGACCGACCACAACAAATTTCCTGTCCAGCTTATAATTTCGGTTCTGTTTAGGACATGTTTTAAATATCTGCTGTTTTCAGCCCGAAATTTTGCGTTTTTGACAAGAAAATTTTCCGATAATTCATCGACAGCCTAAATATGGTGCATTAATTGCCCTCCTCTTATCCCACTCCAACTTTTCTTTAGCTATCTTCATTCCACCTTTCCCTTCATTTTTCCTTTCCCTTTTCTTTCTGCTTCCCATTCCCCTTCTCCTTTCCCTTCTTCTTTCCCCTTCCCCATTTTCCTTCTTCTTCCCATTCCTTGTCCCCTTTCCGTCAACCATCCTTTAGCTTCTTTTTCTCCTTTTCATTCCCCCTCCGTTTTTCCTTTCCTTTTCCCTTCCACTTTTCCTTCCCTTTCCTTTTTCCTTTCCCTTTCCCTTCCGCTTCCCCTCCCCTTTACCGTCCCCTTTCCCTTCCCTTCCCCTTTCTCTTCCTCTGATTTTTCCCCTATCCCATCCTCTTTTCCTTCCTTTTCCCTTCCTTTTTTCCTTTCCCTTTTTTTCTTTTCCCTTCCCCTTTTTGTTCCCCCCCCCTTTTTTTTCTTTTCCCTTTCCTTTACCTTTACCTCCCTTTCCCCTTTTCTTCCCCTTCTCGTTCCCCTTTCCCTTCCTTTTCTTCTTCCACTTTCTTTTTTCTTTTCTTTCCCCTTTTTCTTTCTCTTTCCTTTATTTCTTTTTTCTTTCCGTGTCCACGTTCATGCGTTCAACATTTGAGGCACCATATCTCTATAACGGTGCATGATCGATGCATGGTCACTATGGACCACCCATAGGAAGTAGACCCCCCGGGAGTCAAATGGTCACGTGAACGATGACATCACGTGACCCCAAAAGGTCAAGGTCGTGGCACCATTATCTTTGAAATGCCATATCTCCACAACGTGCGAGATAGACACATGGTGACGATGGACCGTTTATAGTAAAGCGCTGGCGACGAATCGAATGGTCACGTGACTGACAATATTTATTGTTCAGTTATAATAATAGCGAAGTATGACAATAACATTGCTGCTGTGCAATTTAAAATTATTTTCTGATTTTTTTCTACCAGTCTAAACAGCTTGCTGCTTATATTTATACGGACATATATTGTACACTATCGAAGTGCATTGGACAGACTCCGTGTTCGTATGAACATTATCTTGTGAATAATCACTTTGCATCTTGTAAAAAACGCAGTACCTCGACGGGTCAATAGTGTAGACCTGCAATGTGTTTCTCCGTGTTTCGAAATTCGTAAAAAATTGCGATTTTTCTATATTCGAAAAATTTGTGAAAAGCAAGTAGGCCTCTATTCGAATTACCGTCGTCGAGGATCCCTACCGTACCTGGAGATACATGGTCGCCTTGGCCGCCTTGACGAAAGAGAACTCATAGTCCAGTCCAACCACCACGCATTCAATCTCCGGGTCCAGATGATAGGCCTCTAGATCAGACACGGTTCTGCCGTTGAGTGGGTCAGGGCCTATGCCTTCGGTCGCGAATATGTTGCACAGTTGCAGCTCCGTGGCCAAACCTTCGCTTCCGATACAGTACACCTGTATTCAGCAGCATACACAACAGTCATATAGGTCAACTTAGCCTTCTACCTTCAGCAGGATGAGTGGGTCCGGGGTAGTCTAAGGCTAAAGCTAAAGCTCCAACGGCTGGTCTGAAGCCTTAGCGGTTGGCTTAGCGGTTTAAACCGCTGAGTCATTAAGCTAGCGGCGGTCCGGACCGCTAAGACGTCTGTAATTGGCAGGCCCGTCAAAAGAGGCGATGGGAAAGAATAAGGTACCCGGGCCCCGCGACGTTTGGGTGCCCTGCTGTTGCTGAAAAATATAAGTACACCAGAATGCGCCGTTTTAAAAAGCAAAATTCTAAAAAAAATTTCCCAGATGGACCCCGCGAAAATGTTTTCCCCGGGTTTTGCTGTAGCTCTCTACGTCCCTGGTCACTGTTAGTAATTTTTGAGACCCAAAACCAACAACCTTTACGTGATTCGTAACGTCATGCAATAAACGACCGTTTTTCCTATCATGGCGTAAAAAAGTTTAGCGAATGGCCAAAAACGTGTAACCACGAAATACCGTGCAAAACTGCAAAGTACAAACACTAACTCCAACCAATGATCGTCAATGTAATGCTCATTAGTCATGCTCGTTAATATTCATTTACTAATTGACAATCCCCGTCGGCAATTCGCACTAAAGAGAGACATGGGGATGAACTAATGTGAAGTTGACGCCCCGCTGCCGACAATGCTCCAACTCCGTCGCATTCACATCTCGATACTGAGGAGATGCTGGAGGTGTTTCAGCCTGATAAGCACTGCCGACGTCGCGACCAGCGGGCTGTGTCACGGTGCTCCGCCTAGTCATTGATCTCAGGGTTATCTCTGGGTCCGGCGGACTAATAGTCCTACGCCTACATTACTCCCTACAGTCATCGCGGCTTGACTGTTCTCCAATACCCGTGGCCATAAAAATAACACGAACTCAAATAAGTAAAAATTTGTAACGTTTAATAACAGCAAAAAACGGAGCAAAATAAAACCAACTTGTGCAAACAAAAACATTATAATGAACAAATGAACAATAAACCACTTTTAGGCCTATTAAAAACGCAGGTCAACAAATCCTATTTTAACACCTAATGGCACGCAGCCAACCCGAACCCTGCAGGTCAGTAGCTACACATGTGAGAAGTTAGTTACCTGCTAGCAGCAAGGCGGTAACTAACTAACTCAGCCCTGGCGCTGACTCGTATTTATACGTTTCAGAGTGGGCGTGGCCCTACCCTCAACCAATCAGAATCACTCATCACATCTCATCTCATCTCCCATCTCATCTCATCTTTAGCTACAACTAAGGCAAATATTGCATGCTCTAAAATAGACCTATAAGAACAAAAATAATACACGCCTATGTCTTATGGCCGTATAAAGTAATAAATAAATGAATGAAGTAATACATAACAAGTAAGGCCTTAACACACAAAAACTATTACAGTCGACCGTCCCGCTACATCATCGACTGCCGCCGGACTGTCGTCCCCCGGACTGTCGTCCCCGACAGTAATGTTAGTCAACAAACTGCTAGTCAAGCAATATGCAAACAATGTAACTGCTACAAAGAACAACGAAAGTCTGTTCGTAGATCGCACAGAGTTGCTTTTTCTTCTGTCACTAGCACGTCCCCCACGACGCATGAAGACACGGCATTAATGATATTCCTCTGCGTTGACGGCGTAAGTCAAGCGTCATGCGTTGACATCCCATTCAGTGTATCTCCTCAGCAATTGTTCCTTTTGTTTCTTCTCTTGATGGGTCGACGTGGGACTTCGATGAGCTCTGTGATGTTGAACGGATCAGACGACACTTTGTTCAAAGTCGCCGCTTGGATGCTGCTTGTCAAACGACCTTTGCAACAATGATCGATCTCCACTCCATCAACTATGCTAGCAACTCCACTGCTTCACTGTGTCGCATGTCAGCTCAGTGATGCTTGTGCACCACGTCAGCATTCATAGTCGTTGAAACGTTGAGGCGGACGACGCTGCCGGCTCGGAAGACATCTCCCCGACACAGTGTCATCATCAGCAGCAGTCTGCATGGTATCAGATGCAGACGGAGCTTCATCAGTTTCAGCTTGCTGACTGCCCCCCAGAGAAGCATCTTTATCCAACCAGGACACAAGTGTGGGACCAAAACACTTTTTCAGTTTGTTGACATGCACAATGAAAGGTTTTGATCTAGGAGATTTTTGAATGGCAAGGTTCACGGGAGGTACCACCCGCACCACAAAGTAAGGTTGGGTATAACATTTTTGCCACTTATATGATTTCGCCGTAAATCTCCTGGGATACCAGTACCAGACCCAGTCATCAACTTTCAGATCCGACGGTCGTACGCGTCTGTCGTAAAAAGTCTTACGGCGTTCAGACGACACTCGCAAATGTTTTCTAGCAACTGCAAATGCCTCAGACATCTGCTGTTGCGCCAGCTGAGATAACTCATTCATCGATTGCGCCTCGCGCTGTTCTGCTGGGAGACCCATAATCACATCCAGTGGTGTTCGCACCTCTCTTCCAAGAAATAACCTGTTTAATTTGGGGAAAATTCTGTGGCTTCATGCGGAGACGCACAATATGCAGCCATCAACGCAGGTAGTCGTTCATCCCAATCACGTTGTGAATGGGACAAAACCTTTTCCATCATGGTGTTCAAAGTGCGATGGAACCTTTCCCGAGCCCCATTCGTAGACGGTTGATAGGCTGAAATGTGCAGCTTATCTATCTCCATCCATTTAATGAGGTTTTGAAACAACTCTCTTTTAAATTCTGGCGCACAGTCTGAAAGCAACTGTCTTGGCGCACCAAACCTGGAAAAAACATGAGTCATCAGCACACGAGCAACAGTAACCGCAGTATGATTTCTTAGTGGTATGGCCTCAGCCCACTTAGTAAAGTGACCAACACAGGTCAAAATAAATTGATTCTGTCGTAAAGACTTCAGATGAGAACCTGTAATATCGACTGAAACCCTGTCCCATAGCTCACCGACAACAGTTGGGCAAAGTCCACCACGCCGTGGTATCGCACCGCGATGATAACGTTCGCAGGGTTCGCACTGTTTAATGAAAGAATCCACATCAAATGTCCATGACAGCCAATAAGCACGAGACTGGACCGCAAAAGCCAGCCTCCGCCGTCCAAAATGTCCACCATCATTCCGCTGTGAGCAACCCCTAAAAACACTTTTCGAAGTGACTCTAGCCACAAAAGCTGCCAATGACTATCCGGCGTTTCAAATCATCGCTTTAGCAAACCATCTCTAATCGACAATCGTGGTCATTGCAACCACAATACCTTGACAGTTTCCAACTCTAAAGCGACTATGTCCCAAGCTGGTTGACTTTCACTGTCTTCGAACTTTTGTACTATAAATTTGATGTGAGAATCTTTCCTTTGTTCAGCTTGCAACCTTGCCAGTGACCAAGGTGTTTCCATTTTCAGATTTATGTCTGACATGTTACTGGATCTGCACTGGTGTACTGGAGATTCTTGCTGAAATTCACTCTGACGAGATTCCGAATCTACAAGTTTAACACAAGTTTTTAGTTGGTCGGCTGCCACGCCAATGAAAGCTCCTGAAACACCTTCATTTCCGTTGGTATAACTTTCTTCCCAAACTGTGACTGACTGCTCTTGAAAGATTTTCATTATCAACTTTTTGTCGTATTTCGTCCTCGAATTGTTCATCAATCTTTATTTGTCCAATAAAACAATTTAAAACATGCAAATGACAATACAGTAGGACCGGACAGTGAGACTAAAAGTACTGAACACAGCCCTTAATACACAAGTACAGTCAGATAAATCCATAAGTTCTAAAGTTAGAACAAACAAATACCAAAACAAGGTAGTAAAAACAACGACCAGGACAGTTGAATAACAGGCTAAACAGAGC
>Ga0056128_1009917_pt1 | contig 11905 bp, 10 predicted proteins | sample WorMetLIZISLAND2_FD_71113 | JGI IMG/M metagenome (GOLD analysis project Ga0056128, IMG submission 71113) | Marine gutless worms symbiont microbial communities from Max Planck institute for Marine Microbiology, Germany - Olavius geniculatus... ... | reverse complement strand
CGTAATGCATTGAGATAAGCATTAACATTGGAATAAGCAGGCCTTTAACTTCAAATTACTAACAGCTATCACTATAGTTTTCAATTTATGGCCCAAAAAGGCAATTATTAGAGGTAGCCTATATACATATACTTTTGCAATAGCCCTCAAAGTCCTGAAGGAAGAGTTCCCGAGTACACCGCCGACAATTCCGACCAACAGAGCCAGAACCACTCCCAGCAGCGAAAGCATAATGGTGACCGGCAGTCCTCTTATCAGAATTGGAATATTCTCCACGGAGAGTTTAATGAAATCCGAAACCATTCTTTGTTCCTCCTAGTGGGCGAATCTGGATTTATGTTCGACCACATCGACGACGACATTCAATATAATGCAGATGAGCAGGTAGATGATACCTGAAATAATAAACGCTTCCAGGAACATAAAAGATTCTGCCCCGACCAGTTCGGCCGCTTTGGTTATCTCCAGAACCGCCAGCATCGACAAAAGGCAGGTATCCTTGATAAGCTGCACGAATTGTCCGCCGATCGCCGGTATGATCTGGGGGGCGGCTTGAGGGATCAAAATTAATTTAAGCCTTTGCCAACCTGTGAGCGCCAATGCGACGGCTGCTTCCTTTTGTCCTTTGGGAATAGCCTGCAATCCGCCCTTAACCATTTCGGTGATGTACGCGCCGCTATTCAATGTTAGTCCGATTATCCCTGTTTGGAACGCACTGAGCGTAATTCCCAATCTGGGAAGACCGAAGAAAATAAAATACAGCTGGATTAATAAAGGTGTGTTGCGAATAACCGTCACATATCCGGCGGCTAGCTTACCTAAAATCCCCTTATTGTTATAGCGCACTATTCCACCGATAATGCCGACGATCAGCGCCAAAACCAGACTGATGGCCGAGGCAAACAGGGCTGATTTTATCCCCTCCTGATAGATCTCAAAATATCTTATAAAGACACACCATACGGTTCCCATCTTTACCTTGCTCCGTTTGTAAAAAGTAACTTTTCGTGAACGGCAAGAACGTGTTGGCTTTTTTTTCCGTCTCAAATTCCAATTATTTGCTCAACGAAGTCTTTGGCCCGCTGTTCTTTGGGATGGTAGAAGAACTCCTCAGGCGTATTCACTTCAACTACTTTTCCGTCGGCCATAAAAGCAACTTTATCGGCGACTTCTCTGGCAAATCCCAATTCATGCGTGACGACGATCATTGTCCTGCCTTCATTGGCCAACTCCTTCATCACCTCCAAAACTTCCTTGATCATTTCCGGATCAAGCGCTGAGGTCGGTTCGTCAAAAAGCATCAGGTGAGGATTCATCGCCAGGGTTCGACAGATCGCCACGCGCTGCTGCTGCCCGCCGGATAATTCGACCGGATAACTTTTCGCCTTGTCGGCCACGCCCACTCTTCCCAGAAGGGTAATCGCCCTCTCCTCGGCTTCCTTCTTCTCCATTTTGAGTACATTTGTCAGCGCGAGGGTGATATTGTCCAACACGTTCAGATGGAAAAACAGATTAAACTGTTGAAACACCATTCCAATTTTTTTTCTCAATTCAATTTTGTCATAGGTGTGAACGTCCTGGCCTTCGAACAGAATTTTGCCGTCGTCTATGTGAGATTCAATCCGGTTGATACAGCGGATGAACGTGCTTTTTCCAGAACCGCTGGGACCGCAAAGGACCACAACCTCATTTTCCTTCACCGTCAGGTCAACCTGATCCAACGCCTTGATCGAATGAAAACCTGAGTGAAAACTTTTGGTCACATTAATAGCCTGCAGTAGATCCACAAGTAGATCCCTCCTTAAGCAGAAATTAAAAAACGATGATAATCCCCTGCCCATCTTGTCGATCAGGCAGGGGATTTCACGATTTACTTAACTTTGACTCGATATTTGTCGCCGACGTAGGGAGAATAATCTTCGATACCCAGGAAGTGGACCAATTCTTCTCTTTCCTTGGACACGGGACCTTTTTGGAGGTAGTCTTTTTTCCATTGGTCGCCGGTCGTCCAATATTTCCCCAGCGCCGACAATTGGCCATTCTCCTTGGCTTTCTCTAAGAAGAAATTCAGATAGTGCCAGGTGAATTGATCGTCCGGCCGGATCGTAAATGCCCAGGTATCGGTCTTTATAAGCTCTCTGGGATCCGTTAACAGCTGAAAGCCGGGGTATCTTTCTTCAAGAACCCTTTTAAAGACATTATCATTGAGGGCGGCATCTATCCTTTTCGTATGAAGCGCTCCCCAGACATCTGCATCCAACTGATAGGTTTGCAGTTTAGCGCCGGATAGATATTCTTTAGCCACCTCTGCCGATACCGTCCCGGCTACCGCACCGATATTTGCTTTTTTTGCATTGAGCTGCTCCCAGTTTTGATATCCGTCGGCCTTTCTTGCCCAGGCACTCACACCGGTCACATACCACTTCTCTTTGGTGAACAGTACCCTTTGAGCGCGGGAAAAGGTGGTTGACATGGTGGTCGCTAAAAAGTCGGTTTTCCTCGTCAGCAAGGCCGGAATCAACCCGGACCAGTCCATATCAGTGATTTCCATATCGACATCCAGATTGGCTGCAATCATTTTTCCCAGGTCGATCGCCATACCTACAGGGTGATTGTTGACATCTCTGAATTGATAATGTTCGGATGCGCAATTATAGGCTATTCTCAGCTTTCCCCGCTTCTCGATTTCGGCGATGGTTCCTCTCGGATCAGCCGCATAGGCAACCATAGAAAAAAGTAAGAAAAAAGCCATTACCGTCACCGCCACAAATACTTTACTATTCCTCTTTTTCATGGGACATCCTCCTAAAAAACACATGATTTGGGTGTAAGAGATTTCTTGGAGATTTCGACACGCATCATCTGCATATGCAATCACAGAGCCCTTATTCATATGGAAGATTTCAATTTCATCACCCCCTTGAATCCTTGTTAGAACTGAAGACCGCGTTCCAAATAATCTATATTAAAGTACCCTGATTTCAGCCTGCCGGCATATAGTCCCTGGAATGCCCCGGGACAAGATGCCCAGCGCATCAGCTCGATTATTCTTTAGCGGGTGACTGCTTCCGCCTTTCAGATCAGGCCGGCTTATGAGAGGAGATAGCCAAGAGATTCGGAAATCCGTTGACTGGTCGCGATCACCATTTTCGCTAACTTGGGGATTGCTTCGCCCGTAATCCGCACCGACGGACCGGAAATACTGATCGATGCGATAACATTTCGCGAGGAGTCCAATATCGGGGCGGCAACACAGCAGACACCGGGCTCATTTTCCTCATTATCGATTGCATATCCCCGTTCTCTAATTATTTGGACTTCCTTTTTGAGGTCGACCGGCTCGGTAATCGTATTGGCCATAAAGCGCGGCAGTCCCTGATCTTCGATAACTTCATCGATTTCATCATCCTCGAGAAAGGCTAGAATCGCTTTGCCGATACCGGTCGAGTGCAGGTAAACTCTTTTGCCGACCGGAAGAGAGAATCGAAGTGAATACCCACTTTCAGCGCCTTCGATGGAAACGACCTGATGACCGTCGAGAACGCCGAGATGAACAGTTTCGCCGCTGGTCCGCGAAAGCGCTTCTATTAAGGGAAAGGCGGCTTTTCTCAGCTCCATGTCCTTGAGTACGAGGCTTCCCAACTCGAAAACCTTAATGCCAAGGCGGTATTTGCGAGTCTGAGGATTTTGGGTAAGGAAGCCCCTTTGCAGCAGAATCCGCAAAAATCGGTAGATGCTTACCCTGGGAAGCGCCAGGATTTCCTCCAGATCCGATATCGTAAGCTCCGATCGATTTATATTAAATGCCTCTAGTATTTGAAGCGCCTTTCCCACCGATTTTAGTTGCTCGCTGCCTTTCTTTTCCATGATATGCCGGATAAGCCTCCGTTTGTTTTAAGGTCTTTCGAGTCCAATAATTTGCGTCATTTTCAAATGATCGATAATTCCTTCATGACCTTTCTCACATTGGCGATCTCGTCTTCCGTCCCCGGAGACAGCGGCAGGCGGGGGATGCCGGCATTGTATCCCTTGATCTTCATGGCCTCCTTCAAAAGCGCCACGGGGTTGATCCTGCTATTTTGCCCCAGACTCCGAAACAGGCGAAAGGAGCGCTGCTGCATTTCCGCCGCCTTTTGGACGTCTCCTTTGAGAAAATGTTCAATCGTCTCCCGTATCCACTCACCCATTAGATGTGCCCCGCCGCTGATGACACCGCCGATTCTCTGCACGCCGCCTTGTGCGAAAGCTTCGATCACCATCGTATCGTCACCACAGTAAATGACGAAATCATCGGGTGTGACATTCACATAGGCCGTGATCTGTTTCGGATTCAGTTCCGCTTCCTCTTTGATCCCGACGATATTTTCAATCTTCGCAAGTTTCGCAACCGTATCTGGATTTATGTTCACCCCAGTAAAAATAGGGATGTTGTACAGAATAATGTCGAGCTTCGACGATTCAGCCGCCATTTTGAAATGGGTGTAGATTTCCTGCTGGTTCGGTTTGGCATAATAGGGGGCCACAATCATTGCCAGCTCGTATCCCAACTGCTCGGCCTTCTTCGCCAGACCGATCGTTTCGGTCGTTGATGCGGCGCCGACGCCGGCGATAAGCGGGATGCGTTCCCCCAGCGCTTCTTTTATAACGCTGAATAGCTTCACCCGCTCGGCAAAGGTCATCGTATGAAATTCACCGGTAGTCCCTGATAGAATGAGTGAATCCGCTTTTTTATCCTGAACTAATTTTTCAGCAATACTGACCGCTGCTTCATAATCCACGCTTTGATCCGCCTTGAACGGCGTGACCATAGGAATCAGAATTTTTCCATATTTTTCTTTGTTGAACATTCATCTCTCCTTTAGTTTATTTTCGGGTCCGGTGATATCCAAAACGCGTTGAAATAACTGCTGATACGATAGCCTTAAAGGTGAACTGACTTAATTATCACTATAAGATAATTTAATGTCGTTATATGATTCGCATGAAAGCGGGACCTTGTCAAGAAAAATTTCTTATGTTGATATGGTTATATCATATAATGACACAAAATGTTGGGATGATGCGTCGTTTAAAATCCTTTTTTTATTTTAACTAACAGATATTATTCAAGTTTTAAGTTTTGCTGCAAATTTTGTCTAAAATAGTTTTTTTTCTTGACAAACTTCTCGATATGCGGCTAAACTGATTTAGTAGCTGTAACGATTTAGCCAACAAGCCCGCCTTGAGTTGACCTGGTGCGGGCGGCCTAAAGACATTTTTAAAATTCGGCCCGGGGTATCAGCCAAGCAGGGCCCTTGAAACTGATAAATCCCCAGCACCAAAAAGCAAATAGCAAGCAATATCCAAACTGGATGGTATTTCCTATGGCTGAAAATAGCACCATCGCCGAAATAGCCGAACTTGCCGGCGTATCAAAAACTGCGGTCAGCATGGTGATCAACGGTCGCGGCTCCGAATATCGCATCAGCAAAAAAACGCAAAACAAAATACTGTCGATTGTAAAGGCCAAAAACTTCACCCCCAACCAGGTGGCGCGCAGTTTTCGATTAAGGAAAACACAAACCATCGGGTTGATCGTGCCGGACCTGACCAACTGGTTTTTTTCCGGCATCTCCCATGAAATAGAGGTATTTGGACGTCGTCACAATCATCAGATCCTGATTGCCTGCTCCAACGATGATGAAAGCACCGAACTTGCCGTGATCAGACATCTGCACGCCCGCCGGGTGGATGGCTTGATCCTTGCCAGCGTCATGAAAAAGGAGCAGGTTGCCAGCGATATCATCGGGCTGAACATACCGGTTGTCTATATCGACCGCCGCATTGAAAGCGACAATGTGTCCTGGGTGGCCAGTGATAATTTCAAGGGCGCTTACGATATCGTCAGTTATATGTGCACCCAGGGAGCATCCGAGATTTGCTATCTAGGCGGTCTTAAAGATATCTCGACGAGCAGGAATCGGTTGAAGGGGTATCGACAAGCGCTGCAAGACAATGGGGTGACTTATCATCCCAAGCTTGTGGTGCAAAAAGACTATACCATCGCATCGGGATATGAGTTGGCCCGGACAGTCTATAACCATCGATCCGGGGCGCCCGATTCAATTTTTACGGCTTCACTGACCCTGCTGCAGGGCGCTCTGAAATTTATCACCGAAAAACACGGGGAAATTCCCAATTCACTTCGGATCGGAACCTATGATGATCACCCCTTTTTGGACTATATGTCGGTAAAGATCAGCTCGGTGCGACAGGATACGCGCAGAATATCCCAGGTTGCCTTAAATATGATTTTTGATGCACTTGCGGGAAAACAGTCTGTTCAGCAGAAAATAATCAAACCCAAAATGATTATCAGAGCTTAAAGGGAAGTCGAAGCTGCAACTGCCAAACTAATACTCTATAAATTTTGAACCAAGCCATGATCGAAAGGACCGTGTGACATGCAAGGGATTTACCTGGGCATCGATGTCGGAACCGGCAGCGTTCGTGTGGGCGCCTTTGATGCGAACGGCAACCTCAGGGGGATCGGCAAACAGGATATCAAAATCTGGCGCTTTCCACCGAATTATGTCGAACAGTCGTCTGAAGATATATGGTCAGCCACGGGAGCGGCCATTCGAAAAGCCCTGTCAGCCGGGAAAATCGAAGCCAAATACGTCCGGGGAATGTCTTTTGATGCAACCTGCTCACTGGTGGCGTTGGCAGAAGAATTTGAGCCCGTCACGGTTTCACCGACCGGCAGTCATCAACAAAACGTCATCGTTTGGATGGACCATCGGGCCATCGCGCAGGCCGACACCATCAATGCCGTCGGACATGATGTCCTGCGATATGTGGGCGGAACCATATCACCTGAAATGCAGCCCCCCAAATTGATGTGGCTAAAGACCCATCTGCCGGAGACCTGGACCCGAGCAGCCAAGTTTATGGATCTGGCCGATTTTTTGGTTTATCGGGCCACGGGCGTAGACCGCCGCAGTCTGTGTACCTCGGTTTGTAAGTGGACCTACCTGGGGCATGACGGTTCCGGCGGCCGCTACGACATGTCGTTTTTTGAATCGAACGGCATCGAAGACGTATTTGCCAACGATCGTGTTCCGCTGGAGTCCCATCCAATGGGAGATTTTGCCGGGGAGCTTACGGGCTCGGCGGCCTCATCCCTTGGATTGAGGCCTGGAATTGCCGTGGGAGTGGGGATAATCGATGCCCATGCCGGGGGGATCGCAAGTCTGGGATCATTGTTAAACAGCGGCTCGAAAACCGATCAAGCCTTCGACAATGCCATTGCATTGATCGGGGGAACTTCCTCCTGTCACATGGCGGTTTCTCAGTCCCCCCGGTTTATCGGGGGGATCTGGGGTCCATACTTTGGTGCCATGCTCCCGCAGATGTGGCCAAACGAGGGCGGCCAATCTGCCACCGGGTCGCTCATCGATCATGTCATCCGCAATAATGCCTCGTATCCCGACATCTTTAAAGCCGCCCGGGACCGCAACGTCGATGTTTACTCCTATCTCAACCAAACCCTGGAGGAAGTGATTCGTGCTCACGGACTCGCCGTATTCGACCAGCGCCACGTCCTGCCGGATCATCATGGCAACCGCTCGCCCAGAGCCGATGCCGGGGCCAAAGGCATGTTAACCGGGCTAACCCTGGAATTCTCGCCGGAGGAGGTTTCCATCTGGTACGGTGCCACCATCCATGCTCTGGCCTACGGTACGCGTGAAATTATCGAAGCCATGAATGCCGCAGGTTATGCCGTTGATCAAATCTATATGTGCGGCGGCCACTTGAAAAATCAACGCTTTATTCAAGATCATGCCACTATCACCAACTGCCGGGTTGTCATCCCCGAAGAAAAAGAGGCCGTACTGCTGGGCGGTGCCCTCCTGGCCGCGGTTGCCGCCGGAGCCTATCAAGATATTTATGAAGCCATGCGGCACATGTGCCGGTCCGACAAGATTATTGAACCTGATCCTCAAACCAGATCCTATCACGACCGCAAGTATACGATATTCAAAGAGATGGCCGAATTTCAAAAAAGAATTCATACTAAAATCATTTAATAAAGGCAGGTGATATGATGTCGCAGGCAGAGAGTGTTTATTTGATATCCAATGGCGATTTTCGAGATACAGCCGCCGAAATGTGCTGGCCCGTTCAGCAGAAAACCATAGCGGCGGTCCGCCGAAGTTTCGAACTGCTCGGGATTGAATGCCGGGTGCTCCCGGATTATGACGGCGACCGCAAACATGGCTTCCTGACCCGTCAGTACAAAGGGGCGGAAATTTTTGCTTCGATACCGCCGTCATCTCCGGTGGTTGTTGTATTGAGCTGTTGGGCCTATGCCCACCATGTTGCCGGAGCCCTGCAGATCCATAAAGGGCCTATCCTGCTGCTGGCCAATTTTGATGGGACCTGGCCCGGCCTGGTGGCCCTGCTGAACCACAGTGCCACCCTGGACAGGCTGGGAGTGCATCATGCCCGCATCTGGACAGACCGCTTTCACGATGATCCTGCTTTTATGCAGCGCTTGAAGGCATGGGCCGACACCGGCCGGATCGAATACGACGACTCCCATCTTGTCCCGGCGCAAAAGGCCCGTTTGTCAGACCAGGCTCTAAAATTTGGTGAGGAACTGGCAGGCGACATCAGGCGAAATAAACGCATCATGGGACAAATGGACCCGGGCTGCATGGGGATGCTCAATGCTGTCATCGACCCGGCCAAACTGGGAGCCATCGGCATGCCCCTGGAGTTGCTCAATCAGTCGGATCTTGTGGCGGAAATGGCGTTGGTCAGCGATCAGCAGGCCCAAAAGCACCTCGATTGGCTCATCGATCACGGTGTCTGGTTCAATTGGGGCACCAATCAGTTTGAAGAGTTGGTGCATGCGCAGGTTCTGGCTCAGATGAAAATGTATCAGGCCGCGGTCCACATTTACCAGCGTTACGGATTGGCGGCCATCGGCATTCCCTATCAGGTCGGTCTGGTGCGCTGCGTTCCGGCATCGGATCTTGCCGAAGGCATGCTCAACAACTCTATCCGGCCGGAGGTGCGCGATCCCGAAAGCGGACAAGTTGTCCGGCCCCAAAGGCCGGTTGTGCATTTCAACGAGGGTGACATCGGGTCGGGTGTACCCCAGGTACTGATGGGCGATATTTTAGAGCGCAAAGGATTGGCGCCGGAAACAACCCTGCACGATATCCGCTGGGGCAGGGAGTACGACGGACGTTTTGTCTGGGTTCTGGAAATTTCCGGTGGTGCGCCTCCGGCCCATTTCGGCGGCTGGCCCCATACCAAAGTATACCGCCAGCCAAGCATGTACTTCCCGTTGGGAGGCGGAACCTGTTCCGGTGTTTCTATGCCGGGCGTGATCACCTGGGCGCGGTTTTATGAAAGCCATGGTGATATCGGCCTGGATTGCGGTCTCGGTGAAGTCGTATCCCTGCCGGAGGATGAAGTAAAGGACCGACTTAACCGAACAACATCGCAGTGGCCCATCGCCAATGTTTACATACCCAATTATGATCGCGATCAATGCATGTCGTCGCATATGTCCAATCATATCACCATCGGGTATGGCAATATTCTCGAGGAACTCATTGCCACGAGTTTAAACCTGAACATTCCGACCAGGGTCGTGGGGGACAGCCAAACGGGATCATAGGTCCTAAACAGCCGATGGAGATTCCAATGAAGGAACTTAGGCCTTCTTGCTGGCAACCGACCCGGCAAATGTCACGGCGATATTGGAGGAATAAACGATGATCTGCTTCATCAAGTCCATCAACTCGATATGAATTTCGTGGGTTTTGACTGTTTGATGCCGCTGGTCAAGCAGGCGCTGGAGGTGGCGGACGCGGTATTGGGACTCCAGGTCGAGATACTTGCGCTCTGATTTCATGATCTGATCGGCCACCTCGAGGTCCTTTTGGGAGAAAGCTTCTTTTAATCGCCTGATCTGGCGGCACACCTTCTCGTGGTAGATCATCAGCTCTTCTTTGCCCTCTTCGGAAAAATCCAATTCGATGGCCTGTTTCTTGGCAATCAGGGGCACCATGTTGCGATGAACGATGTCCCCGATGCTTTCCATGTCTTTGACAATCGACATCATGCCGTAGATTTCATCGGCCTGGCTGCTGGATACGTTCTGGCGACTGACTTCGATGAGATAATCCTTGATCCGGGCCTGGAGATAGTCGATCTTCTCCTCTCTCATGGTCAGACCTTCTATGAGCGTAAGCTGTGGGAAATACTCGTCTTTGCTGGGAACCTCCTGCAGGAGCAGTTTTTTTTCTGACGGCTCCAGGGATTTTTCCCTGCGAATCAGATTGGGATCCGACATGAAAGGTACGATGATGGCCCGGAGCATGCGTTCCAGCAGCTTGGCCATGCGCGAAATCTCCGCCCGTGTCAGATTAATCGCCAGAACCGGTGTTTCGATCATGTTGTCGTCCAGATAAGTGACCGCCGGTTTGATCTCCATTTCCTGCCGCTTATCAGGGAAAAGTTTTAATATTAACTTGCCGAACAGGGATGTAAACGGCAGAAAAAGAAGCGCCAGGGTCACATTGAAAATCGTGTGGGCATTGGCGACCTGACGGGCGGCTCCCGAGCCGAAGTTGTCCGCGATCAATCTGATCACCTCGGCAAACTTCGGGATCCAGAAGATAAACAGCAATACACCGCCGATTTTAAAAATCACATGGGCCAGGGCCACCCGCTTGGCCTCCCGGGAGGTGCCGATGGTGGCGATCCCGGCTGTAATGCAGGTGCCGATATTGGCGCCAAAAATCATCGGAATACCCGCTTCCAGCGTTATCAGCCCCTGCTGGGCCAAAACAATAACCACGCCGGTGAAGGCGCTGCTGCTCTGGACCAGTGCGGTAAATAACGCACCGGCCATTATTCCCAACAGCGGATTTTCCAGACCTTCCAGCATCTGGATGAAAGCCGGGTAGCTTCTCAAGGGCTTCATGGCATCGCTCATCAGCTTCATGCCAAAAAAGAGAATCCCGAAGCCCAGAATGACATTGCCGATATCTCTGGTCTTTTCATTTTTGGACAGCATCTGCATGCCGAAACCGATGGCAATCATCATCAAGGCGTAATCGGTCAGTTTGAAGGCTATCAGCTGGGCCGTAATGGTGGTGCCGATGTCGGCTCCCAGTATGACTGCCAGCGAGTTGGCAAAACTCATCAGACCTGCCTGCACGAAGCTGACCAGCATGACGGTTGTTGCGCTGCTCGATTGAATCACGCAGGTGACAAAAGCTCCGGCCATCAGGCCGACGACCCGGTTTTGGGTCAGGGCGCCGAGGATGGCGCGCATTTTATCGCCGGTGGAGCTTTTCATTCCGGAGCTCATCTTCTCCATTCCGTACAAGAAGAAGGCCAGTCCGCCCGCCAATCCAACCACAAGGAAAAACCAGGAAATTTCCTCGCCGGAGCCTGTGGCGGCGAAAGCGGGCCAGGCCATAAAAACACACCCAATGCCCAGAGCGATTCCGATGGCTTTTTTTGTACCCAACCGCAGCGTCATAGCAGCCTCATCCTTTTCTGAAATTCGATCCATGACATCATTATCGGCACCTTGCTATAAATTGTTAAAGTGTCACCGCGAAATAACCGGGACTTCAGGGGTTCGTCAATAGCCATTAAGCTCAGATGGATCGGGGCACTGACCCAAACGCACAACAATGGCAATGGATGTTAATTATGGGCGCGGCCTCCGGCAAACGGACAGCCGGTCTGATCGGAAAAGAAACTCAAATTATTTTATCTCTCACAGAGTCCACAGCGCGGCAGAGCCGCAACCAAACGGTCTCTTGGGTTGGCATTAATTAAATTGATATATTTGTAGAAACGCCAAAAAAATAAAATAGAAATGGCGACACAC
>Ga0056128_1009914_pt1 | contig 11909 bp, 10 predicted proteins | sample WorMetLIZISLAND2_FD_71113 | JGI IMG/M metagenome (GOLD analysis project Ga0056128, IMG submission 71113) | Marine gutless worms symbiont microbial communities from Max Planck institute for Marine Microbiology, Germany - Olavius geniculatus... ... | reverse complement strand
ATGGAGAATGTTGATTTCAACAGCGTGCATTAATTAAATAATATCAATTAATAATATTATATTAATTTGTATTAGTTCTTAAGACATCGAGATATAGAGGTTGCAGACCTCGCAGACAGTTTCGTGTGGCATTAACAGTCAACAAAAAAGTGCTGCTGCTGCAGATTGACAGGATCACGCAACTTGGAGTTGGAGGGAGCTGTGTGCACTGCAGAAATACGTGCGCTTCTGTCTTACCGGTTCTTCTTAATTGTATATTTGTAATTTTTCTGTACGTACTATTATTGCGCGCATTGGTGGACCTAGTGGCGACCTGCAAGTGACATGATGAGATTATGGCAAGATTTATGACCACGTTTGGCAGTAAAATACCGATAGTCCGATACTTTAACCCTTTACAAAATTGGCAACCCCTGTGATAGGTATGATTCATAATTGTTTAATATTCATTGCTGAAGTTGAAGTTGATTATTTTCATTATAATTTTGTGCTTTTTATTACCTTTATAAATAGACAAAAGTGCTGGAAATTCATCTGTTCTGAAATGTTAACTGCATTTCATCGTATTAGGTGCACATTTAAGGCGTACGGGAGAACTGGTCTAACACTACGTAATAATCCCAGTACTGTGGGTTCCGCCCCGGACTGATATAAGTTCTATTTTTAGTCCATGGGCGGAGCAAGGCGGACTGAGCCGAATGTAGATCAGTAGGCCGCAGGCCGTAGCCTATACTGCGTAGTATACCGATTCGAATATTGTGCTCTAAAATTTAGCCCTTCTTGGGGCTTAATACAACAAAGTTTCTTACTCGGTTAGAAGGTTGTAATTTTTCCCATTCTAACAGTGAAAACCGCATGAAAATCCGTACAGTAACGGCGAAGATATTAGGAGATTTTAACAGCTTGCCTGCAGCTCAACATGTGGTGCCATGTAGTGAGTGGTTATGGTTACGGCGGTATGGCAAGCAGGTTAAGACTGCAGTTTGTGTCTGTATTATTGTGTAGGGTTCAGCGATTAGGACTAGGGTTAGGGTTTAAAGTTAGGGCTTGGTTAGTGTTAGCATTTTTGAAAAATTTTGACAGATTTATTTCAGCAATGGTGGACACCATATAATATGTGTGCAGTATGGGTGACATATTGAGGACGAGGTTGCTGCAGGCAGTTGAAATAAACTTGCCAAGCGATATCCTGTGATAGTGCTAGCTTTAGGAGCTGCTTGGCCAGACTGCCAACCCATGAGGCTATGGCCGAGGTCAGGCAGTTGCTCCGTGCCACCGTGTCCGGGCTGGACTGAAAACAGCACCTACCACAAAAACATAAGAGCCTGCAGAATGTTGATAGATGTTATTGAAAAAACATAAATAAAGACTGCACTTATTATAATAATAGAAACCAGGTCATATATTGGAAGTTTTATAGAATTGTGCAACTACTTGTTTTAGGGTTCAGTTTGATAGTCGAAAGGTTTGCTAGTCCAAAATTTGTAAGGTTCTTTCCTATACATTTCTACGGATGTTGACTCAATCTTTACATTTCCTCTCATGTATTGGCGTGTATTCTGAAGAAGAGCAAACCGTTGACGTCTGCATAATGCTGATAATCTCTATATGTGTCTGCCATTGTTGTAAATGTATTGATTGGTGCACTGGAGTATCTGTTCCATTTTCGTTTTGGTCACTCCATATACTGACATTGTATTGTTGCAGCTTGCTGGTTATATGTAAACTACAAAGTGTTATGCTGCTGATGTCTGGTGTGAGTGAGTGATAGAGTACGAGTACTTATATCTGGCGCACTTAAGTAAAGAAGTCACAATGCACTGCAGCCCAAATGAACAGATGTGCCTAAAGTATGTGTTTTGTATGTGCAGAAACTCTGCGAGTTATTGCTGGGCAATGTTCTGTCGACACAACTCCAACCGCACCTCAATAACATGTGTCAATCGAAATCGCTACCCAAAGAACTATCCAGCTGTTCTTGTTTTTGCTGATGGATCTACTTTACGCATACGATATTATGAGCCACGAGCCATTATCAAGGTGATACATAGCTTGTGTTGTGACTGAACTGCAGATGAATTTACAGATGAAAAACTACTTTGGCAGTGGTTTAATCGTTAAGGATGTTCAGAATGTTTAGTGTTATTTATGCCCCATTGTAATTGTCAGCCTATGTTTTTTGCTTTGTGTACTTGCACTGCTTATAATAACTTTCTGTATATAGACATCTGCTCTGTGGTACATTATACCTAAGAACCACAGAGCAAACATGTTGGTTTGCTGGTAAATATCCTAGGAGTACTTTTCAGTTGTAACTTTATCTCATGTTCCATTTGCAGGATTGTGTGGTCTTAACACAAATTGCAGTCTCTTCCTTAGATTTTTGCAGATTTACTTTGATAAGCACTCAGTTTCATACAAGCTCATGCACATGTGACCTACAGATGACTACTATTCTGTAATTGCTGCATGATATGTAATCACAGTATATTAACCATTGCTGTTGCTCTGTTTGTCTCTGCAGCTGCCTGTGGATTTGTCAACACTGTCCGAAGCTGAGAGAGCAGCAAGACTTGAGAAGAGAAAACCCAAGAGGAAAATTGTCATTGAAGAGAAACTGGAAAACTCGTTTGACATTAATCGATATAGTCATCTGTGGAAGAAGAAATAGCTTCTGCGGATCTTTAGGATTCTTATTGCATAATGCTGTTAGTACTCTATCGGGTGGAATGCATTAGTAACAACGCTTGTTAACTACTAGGATGATAATTTCTGTTTACTAACATATGTGCATTCATTGTAAATAATTGCAAGTAGTTATACCAATATCTCTTTAAAATGATTTTAGTACTGGTTTTTGTGTTTAATACATACACTATTACATTGTATACTGCTGTTGCACAATGATTAATTTACAGGGTGGGGCAAAAAACATCCCCAATATTTTTGATTGTAACTTCAACAAAAATTGTTTGATTGATGGCCAGTAAGAAGTTGCGATTGTCCAAAAGACAGCTGCAAATTTCCGACATGCTAAAAATTTTGCCCATAAATTACCATACATGGGGCCACTTCAGCCAAGATACTACAGTTTAGTGTGAAAAGTTTTTGACGTACAAAATTTTCTGCAAATTTTTTTCTGATAGTCCAGCCAGACTGCCACTGGTGGAAAATAATTAGACAAATGCATAGGGCCTTCACTGGCCCAAGACACAATAATGGCAGATATACCCTGAGGTAACATGCCCAAAATTATGAGTGAAATACATTGCCTGCAGCATATTTCAGTGACTTGTTTATCACCAGTTTAAAGTGTAGCATAACCCAGAAACGCACTTGTGAATATACTGAAACACTGTGATTCTATGACTGCAGGCATTTTTTTGTCTAAACAACTTGTCCTCAGAAGTAACAAAATAATTAAAGGTTTTAACATCATTGCTGTACACAAGTATTTACATTATCCTAGTATACACACTAGACAACAAAAACAGATAAAAGCTGATGAGCATGTTACTGATTACAACCCAACAGATACAGATAATGGGTGGAATATAGAAAAGTAAGCCCACAACTTGCTGATATTCATAAGTGCATCAAATAACTGACTTTCAAATTACAGGGTGGGCCAAAAAACATGCCACTTTGCTTTTGTACATATCTTTGCCAATTATTGACCGATTGTCAAAATTCTTTCACTGGCACACTCTGCTGACAATTTGCGATGATGTGATTATTACACAGCATTTGCACAGTGATGTCATTAGTTGCGCGGGAAATGCTCGCCACCATATTTGATAACAAGCAGTGGGCGTGCTGGCATTTCGATGAAGTAATAATTTGATGTTTGGCAATGCTGGTTAGACCTACAATGTGTAGGCCTAGTTGCTATGCGAAGGTCCAGGGGAGGAATAATGAAATCAATGATTCTTCAATAAAAACAACAGTCAGATCGCAATTGTACAATGCAAAAAACAATGCAGCCAACATCGTCGATAAAACATTTTTATCACATATTCATAGCTAGTGGCAAGCGTTCTTGAAGCTGTCTGTTATTAGGTCTGGGTCCAGCGGCAGCGTGAGTTAAGAAAGTATATAGGGCAGCCTAAACAGGAAGTTGCAATTTTTCGTCTGAAAGCTGCAGATTTCCGACAGAAAAGATGATAGTTTCTAAAAAGCCAATTTTGCACTAAATTTCCACAAATTGGGAATTTTCGGTTTCGCTAAAATGGGGATTTTTTCAGCCCCCAAATAGTGGTAGGTTTATTGTATTTTTGGGGAAAAATCCCGACCAGAAAAAATTTCTGACAAGCTGAAATTTAGATGCCACTGACTATGCTACAACTAACCCAGCCTTTATTGCAGGCCCAGCTTTGATAGACGTTTTCAATTTTGCCTACAGTTCGCAGCAATTTTTTTGTCAGTCGTTAGCTGTGGAACTGCATGAAAAGCAGCATATTTGTTTTTATATTTTTATATTTGCTCGAAATCGCCAAAAAATCCCTAAAACCTCTATTTTAGCGTTCAAGGTCATACAAGGTCATTGAATTTGGTGGCAATCAAGTAGCTGTGTGGGGACAGATTCCCCAGCGAAACCCAGGGGCAGAAACCCTGCTCTGGGGTCAGAAGGGCAAGCCCCCTAGCTGAAACCAAAGCTTTTGGCCCCACAGACACACTCGCGTAGCGAAAAATGTGAATTGGATGCCTCACCTCCATTTCATTTCTTTCCTTTGCCTTTTCCCCTTTTCTCTTTTTCCTTCCCTTAAAATTAGGACCCCTTAAAGTCCAGCATAGAAACAAAATGGATGGATGCATGAGCATTATTTTTATTTTGCTGAGAACACAGCGAAAAACTTTAGGGGGCAACTTTTTTGCCGCACCCTGTACATCTTCCCATCACATCTTGAATGCACTGTGAATTTACACTGAATAGGGATGTTGCTTTATAATACGCGGAACTTTTGGATGCAAAATATGCAGAAAAATATGCGGAATTTGGAGAAATATGCAGCACATATATGCGGTATATTTTTCCGCATATTTCTGGCATATGCAAATTCGAGTGACAGAGAATCATAATCATGATCATTAATAGGCCTTTTCTGCACAGTTTTGACATTTGTGACTTCAATTTATTCAACATCTAATTGCAAATACCAGTAATCATTTGCCGCCAAAATATTTAGTAGTCTTAAAACAACGCTGGACACGGAAAATGCTAAAAAATGCGATCGCATATGAGGAAATATGCGACATAGATGCAAGTTTTTGCATATGCGGCATAATTTTCGCACATGTGATTCTGAAAATGCCATCATATGCGGAAATATATGCGCTATGCGGGTTTTGGCATATTCGCATATAACCAACATCCCTAACTGAAAGTTACCCTGTAACTCGTTATTATCAAGCTGCCTGTATTTCAAAAGTGACATATAAATTTGGGATGTGAGTTCATTGGTGGAAGAATTCAGAAAAAATGTCAATATTTGATCCATTTATGAGTGTACTAGGGCTTTCGTTGTATAATTAAGGTGTGGTGGGTACATTGCATATTCTTCGATTCTAGAGAAGTGTCAGGATTAAGCAGCTTTAAGAATTTTAAAATCAGAAACTGTATAATATTTATATTATTGTCTTCTGGGGTACTTTATTTTGAGCCACCCTACATAATGCAGTTGCACAGTGATCAGCGACAGACTTATCAAAAATGATAGTGACAGTGCATCACACTGCATCAGTGACTAAGGCATAGAAAAAAATTCCTGTGCTTCCGAGTGCCATCCGTACCTAATAAATAATTAAATATCCACATCAAAAATTTTTACGCAACCCCCAAAATATTGCCGCAGTTCATTTTTTTGCTTCCAAAGTTTTACTGAAATCTGCAATCTAATCTGTTTTGCCACAATATTTGTACTTTTGTTCTCACTGCTACAATTCGGTGCCCTTTTCTTCATAATTCGCTGTTGTGTAATATTACACAAAATGTCAACAGTATAGAAGAAAGATATTTGAAAACAAATAATCTCCCCTATCCCTACTTTTTGGCAGACCGCAACTGGAAGCACAGAAATTTTCTACAGTCCGACAGACGTCCATTATGCTAGTGAAATGCTAGATGCTACTGGACCGATGACGACAGGGACAGTTCACTGGTCTGAATGGACACTAGTCTGAACAGCAAGAAGGTTAGGGGTAGGGTTAGGGTTAGTGCCTTAGTAGTAAGGTTAACAATAGGGATAAGTTGCATCTTTCACTTTGGCAGACCTAGAAAATGGCAGCATTTCGCTATGGCAACCCCCGGCTATGGTCGGCTGAAACCTGAACCAAATTCGGGCTAGTGACCAGTCACCAATGTCGACAACTGCTGACTGATGCTGGTCCACTGTGCTGGTGTTGATGCAGCTGCTGCTGCTCTGCTGCTAGCGAACTGGCGTTACTAACTGACTGACATTGGCACTGTCACGCAGGCGCTTCTCTACAGCACACAACCAGACAACTCCATTTCATGCACAGACTGATAACTGCTACCAGAAACAGGGATGATGTTAAGGGCTCAAGGCATGTGTGGATTCAAGGCCAAATTATTTGGCCTCTTAGCATCTGGCATCAGCCGTGATCTCATTAGCCTCACCGGCATCTGGCCTTGGCCTCACAGAAATTGGCCTCGTGGACATTTACAACATTCGTGATATTAAAGGGGAACTAAACCCTGACAACAACATGGTCTAAAAATTAACGTATATGTTTAATAAACTTCAACAACATTAATGAAAACTCTTTTATAAGAAATCTGCAGTGATTACAGTCTTGGTCTTGAAAAAAGTTCTCTTTAGACTATTGCTCGACTGATTTAGCCTGGGTGGTAGACAGACAAGTGTAGGCAACTGCAATGACAAGTAGTGCAGTCAGGACTCACGCTGAAGCAGATTGTTGGTGACGTCGGCACTGTTGATGTGGCTGGCGATGTAGAACGTAGCAGGAAGCAGAGCGAGGAAGCAAGAGACAAGCATCAGTGCCACAATGTCTAGAGGCTCCCGACGACATCGTAGTACCTCGTTCCACAGGCGTCGACTGTAGTTCATCTATGCAACAATTCACAGCAGCAGTGCCAGTTACACTCTCACCCTTGGCAGTGTGACAGGACCGACACCTGCCTTGTAAAACAATACAGACACAACACCACCAACTGCAGAAAATGGCCGCCTGATTAAGCAAACACCAAGAGTGTGAATGTTGTGTGCAATGATATGCCCAATAACAAAACAAAATGTCACACTGTCTCATAGTCACACTCTGGGCAACCACATTATGTCATACACTGAGCTCTGTATGCCAAAGCATGATTGCACAAAGTGCATCAACATAATACCAGATGTATCACAGAAACAGACCCAGAAGATGGTATTTTTATACATTTGGTCACATTGCCATTGACTTTAATCTCCAACTTTTGATCCCAAAATCAGACCACTACTGACAAACATTTGGTGTAAATTAATTGCACGTTAGCATAAATATCATAGAAACAAAATGGACGGATGCATTAGCATATGCACAAAGATGGTCAACAAACATACCGGTACAGTGACTCAAGCACCCATCAACATAGCCCAGTGGCATCATGGCAGGGGTACAATTACCCCCCCCAATTTTAGCCTGCTGAAAAATCTTTTTCTTGTCAACACATTATGTTAAAAAAAACAAAATCTGGAAATTTGGAGGAATTAAAATATAGATGAAATTAAAGGCAAAGTTGAAATTTCACATGTCATGCCAGCGATGCATCCTCAGAATTCACTGGTTCCATCATGTAACCAATGTTGAAGTGACCGGTCAGACTGACCGGGAAGATCTCACCAGTCACATTTGTAGATGGCGTGCAGCGGTCTTTGGACACGTCCGTCGACTACCTGAGGAGGCGCCAGGTCGGATGGATATGCGACTGGCAGTCAACATGCGAGCTGGAGGCCGTCCCGACAACAACCCACATTGGAAGCGATCACCGAGACACACCTGGGTCCGACAAGTGGAGTTTGACACCGGTACCTCCGATGATGTTGCATGGGGCATTGCCGTCGACCGGGCGCTACGACCCCAGCTGGTCAAGTGAGACTGATGATGATGACGATGAAGTCTTGAGCAGATATGATCTCCTCTGCTAGAAATTTGCAGTTGTCCTGCAGAAAACTGCAACTTCCTGTCCTCCCTACTTTTTTAATCCACAATGCTGCTGATGGTGTCAGACATAATAAAAAAACTTTCCAACTTGTTCTGTTTAGTATGCATTTGACTACACACAGTACAATATAGTTACCACTTTAAGTGTGTCAGCACAGACAGCGTGTGCGTAGCGCTTTTGAATGCCTGAGTAGACGTCAGACATCTGCTGATAGACATCTGAACATGCGTCACATGCAGTTGTACTGAGCGTTCCATTCAGCCGTGTAAATGGTTCACGGATTTGACCCTACATACCAGTACAACAGCAGTATACTGATTCACCACTGAGATCAAACACAATTATTCTAACTAGGACTGCAGAACTTATCAATTAATAAATCAATTGTTTTAAACAAATTAATGATAGATGTTTCAACTGATTAAAATTTGATAAAAATTTTTTAGATTTGTTAACAGTCTAAAATGACTGAAGCTGAATGTTTGTAAAATAATTTCATTTTGCACAGAACATATCAAGATTTGTACTAGAATAGTGCTAGTTTAACAGTCTACAGTTTGTGACCTGTGACTACATATATTGTGTACTGCATCATCATCATCACTTTTTCAATTTTGCTTAAATTTGCAAAAAATAACAACAACCAGCCTTTCAGACTGACTACAAAAATTAATAAAAATCAGTCACTTAATTTTGATGAATTTTTGGAGATTAATTGATTTGAAGAATTTTAATCAGTGCCAGCCCTAATTTTAACAACATTACTCTATAAACCACATGAACACAGAAAGGCAGTCTAAAGTGCACTACGCAGTATGCACAACATTAGCAAATGCCAATCTTTGACTACAAAAACTTAGCGTTCTAATCTACTAAACAATTCACAAATGAGTTATATTCTACAACAAACAATCATAACTACACTGGATTTAAGTGTAACTATTTTTGACACTATCAAACAGTAACTGAACTAGCAGGTGGTAGTAGAAAACACACCTGTGATACATTGGCAATACAAGCATAGAAGCTGCTTGACAGCGCCGCAAACTGCACTGTCTCATTTGTCTCCAGCTTTGTTGTTTTATTTACAAAGCAATCTAAAATGCAGTAACCAGTGCAGTCCACTCTGACCCAGTGATGTAAACAAGACTTCTCAAGACCAAGACCAAGATGTAGACTTTTTGAGACCAAGAACAATACTTTTTGTCTCAAGACTAAAATTGAAATTTTTTTCAAAAACAAAATTTTTTGAAATTTTTAAGACCTACATTAAGACCTACACCTACCAGACCTACATGCTGGATGTATGTGACTACATATGGGCAGTAAATATTTTGAGCTGAAACTTGCAAACATAGTATCATACAACAGCTGTTCACCATCGAAGCAAGGTAGCAAATGACAGCACCAGTTGAGACAAGCATATTTATGACATCAGTGTTACATCACAACTAGCAAAGAATATTTAATCAGCAACCATACTTTGTTAAATATATTTTGAATTAGTATTTCTTCAGCTACAACTGGTAAAAATTTCGTGTAAATTGATCATAAATTGAGTTAATTAGATCTGAAAATAAAAAGCACTCACGAGCACAACTTAGATTTGTCCAGCTGTTGACCATCTGCTCCAATTTGTTAGTCAACACTACACCTTCAGTTACTGACAATCTCTCACTGCATGGTGAACCAAATTCATCGGTAAGTGCCTACAAGGCAAGACAAGATAGGTAATATTTTTTGGAAGGAAACCTCGACTGCTGCAGTACAAAAATCACCGACAGCAGTCAAGCACTAACAAATGCAAATACCAATATTCCATAAAACAACACGTAAGAGCAATCCTAAACCAAAATGACACAGAACAGCTGCAAAACAATCATGCAAATTAGTCTCATACATAAGCACAAATAAAACACAACAAATTTGAGCTAATGTTCATAAAACGTGTGAGAGCCTATAGGAGATCCTGTTCACAGGTAGTCTTGGTCTATCTCCACCCGTTTCGTCGCAATTCACTCTTTCGCAGCCGAAAATCATGAAAAAATACTAAAACCCTTATTTTAGGATTCAAGGTCATTCAAGGTCAACAATGTGGTGGATACCATAAAAAAGCACGTCTTTATTGCTTGTTATGATAAGCCACATGTCTGTGCCTATCTGCAACCATTTTCACGACAGACAAGCCAATAGCAGAAAAATAACCACTTTTTAGGGGGTACACCTATGTGACACCTGCTTGTGCAGCCACCCTTGAATGTAAGGGGTCGGGACTTGGACTGCTATAATCCACATTCAATGGCAAAAATTTCATGTGCAGGTTGTCTTGGTCTATCTCCAACCATTTCGGCGCAATTCACTCTTGCAATGTGTATAGCAGCCTGAAATCGCGAAAAATTCACTAAAACTCCTTATTTTCGGGGTTCAAGGTCATTCCAGTTCATCGATGTTGACATTACTAAAAAGCTCGTCGCCAGTGGTTGTTATGATAAGCAGCATGTCTGTGCCTATCTGCAATCATTTTCACGCTAGATGAACCAATACCAGCAAAATAACATCTTTTTAGAGTGGGTGCCCTACTTTTGCCCCATCATTCGTGGGGATCCCGTTGACCTAGGGGCATGAAATTTTGTTTCAAAATATTAGATACACTAGGCTATCATATAGTGAAAACCTGAATCTCTATCTCAACTTGGCTTGGAAGTTGGAACGGTACCGGGATGTGACACCTGGATGGACAGACAGACAGACAGAATTACCGTAGCTAATACGTGCTATGCTAGCTCCTGCATGTAATGAGTCTTTAAGAACATACAAACTCTAAAAAATGCAATACAGTACAGTTTTGACCATAGTAAGTAGTTCTCAGTCTGACAAAACACCGCAACAAACCGCACCAGAAAAAATATCAGGGTGTTTGAGTAAGGAGGTGCGGTCCAGATGGCACTAAATTAAAAGATATTTGGGGGGCCACTTTCCCAAGTGTCCAGAATTTACAGGTCACACAGGTCTGCATACACAAACACCCTAGGGTTAAGGTTAAGGTTACTGTTAGTGTTACTTGGGGTCGAGTGTTTTAGTGATCTAGCACGGTACGGTACGCTCCGGTGTGGTTCATAGCCAGCCACAATAGCCATGCAGTGGAGGCTAGGATGCTTACTATATGTGAACACATTTCATGTAACTTGATGACAACGACAGCCAAAGCTGAAGCATATGAACAGCAAACGGAAACTGTAAAATATACCGAGGAATCTGCAGCGACAAGAGCGGCAGCGGCATTCAAGTAGTAGTCAACACAACTCTCACACACGCTGGAATTTAACGCGTTCACTGACACACAGTCGGCGTACTGCGACACGGCATCAGTTAGCTGCGTGACGGCATCTTGACACGAACTACCGGCGTGTGTATGTCCGTGCTGTCGCACTCTCGTCTGCTCATTGATCACATGACCAACACTGACCAATGGCACACCGCTTCCCATTAGTCTGCTGTTCCAACTAATGTTGTTTGATGCGCCGATAACATCGAGTACTATAACACAGATTACTGTCAACTGCACGCACGGCACGTTAGTTGAAAATATATCCATTATATACAAAACAATGTTAATTGTTTATATTTACCATAGAATAGGGAACAACCACTGTCTATTGGTGATTAGGGATGGGCCAGGAAATGGTTCGATATCGATATCCATATATTGTTCCGAATATCATCG
>Ga0056128_1009909_pt1 | contig 11911 bp, 13 predicted proteins | sample WorMetLIZISLAND2_FD_71113 | JGI IMG/M metagenome (GOLD analysis project Ga0056128, IMG submission 71113) | Marine gutless worms symbiont microbial communities from Max Planck institute for Marine Microbiology, Germany - Olavius geniculatus... ... | reverse complement strand
TCGGTCTGGAACAGTTTGCCGGAGTCGGTCCGGTCATCGCCGTCGCTGCAAGTTTTCCGCAGCAGACTGAAAACCGAACTTTTTGCCCGGTCTTACAGACATGACTAAGAACGTCTCACTTCCCTGACTACTATTACGTGACTTCACTGTTTAAGCTTATTGTTATGTGTCCTTGTAGTCTTAGGACTTAACGCCACACTAAAGTTGATTCGTCCTTCATCATCATCACCATCATCATCCACGGCTTTATAGCCATTACCTGTAACCTTATGGTTACACTCGGGGACGCGCATTGGGCCAAACTGATACGGCCTCAGCACTGGGCAAATGCAGCAGCCTGCCCACCCCGGAGTTAAGGTAAGATAAGGTCTTTAAAATATGTGATCTGGTAGCAACAATTTTAACCATTTTCCCGAAAATCATCTGAGCTTTATTGCCATCTAAACGTGTGCTTATCTTGTTGCAGAAATTAGGGGGGAAAGGGTGGGCCTTCCACCCCCTGTCTATGCCACGGAACGGACAAATGAACAGACAGACAGACAGACAGACAGACTGACCGTGTGTTCGTGCATTTGCTGGATGACTGAGTCAACGAGTCGGCTTGGGTGTGGTGCACTGTCAATGTGGTCCTCCAGTTTCTTCACGACGGAATGGTGTTTATCCACAGTCTGCTGGTACGCCTGCACTTCTTTAACCAAATTCTCCAACTCAGTCTGAGATACCACACCGGGAGACATGTAGTACTAGACAGTGTAATAGTAGTAGTAGTAGTAGCAGTATTACACTGTGCTCAGAAAATAAACACTTCCTTACATTCTCTTTTATATCTCCGTGGCAAATGTTTAGATGGCCACAAAATTTTCAGGAAAGGTTTGGGAGAAATCAGGTATTCCATCAGTGAAATAGTTAAATATTCTTTACTACCAGTGATGTCATCTTGACGTCATAGTTCCGAACACAGTTTCGTAGTGGTAAGAGTAGTAGTAGTAGTAGTAGTAGTAGTAGTAATAGTAATAGTCGTAGTAGTGGTTGTAGTAAAAGCAGTAGTTAGTCGGGCTGACTCAGTGACAGTCTACAGTAGTACACATAATGTCTATAGGTGTGAGCACTAAAGTGCCAGCGCAGACTATTCAGCCAAAGAAATTCGGTGAAACAAAAAAAAACACAAATTTTTAAAAGCACGTCACTTCCAGCCACTTGCGAAGATTAGGATTTTCAGCATAACGTAACATAATGCCATTTTTCGTTATATTCAGACATTAATTTCATACATATACAAAGCTTAAATCAACATACTATATATACAAGGTAAAATGTCTAATGGAGGTCTACATAAATATCTCAAGTGAGTCTGACTGTGGCCATGGACCTTTAAGCCCATTGGTTGTTTTGGTATCTACCCAGAATCCCAGATGTCTCAACCCTGCAAAACTCTGACCCTTACCTAAAGTTTTTGTGAACTTCCGTGACTACAAAAATTAACGGAACTTAATTCATTAATTTCCATCAATTTTCCAAAAATTAATCAACTAATAATTTGTTAATCGGCTGCAGCTCTAAAAAAACAATAATATTGTGGTAAAAAAGAGACCTGTCGATTGGTAGCATTGTTGGCCAAGGCATCCATCTGTTCAGCGACAGTTGCGAGTTTTTCCAGCAACTGGTCGGCTTTATCATTGCCAGCGGTCTCCGACAATTCCTGTGCACCTTGCTGCAACGACTGTAACTTAGCGCACCGGGCGTCCACTTCTGACTTCCATGCCTGGACATTCCACAACTACTACAACAACAACAACAACAACTACTACTACTACTAGTAAGACCACTACTACTATTACCACACACTGAGTGTCCACTTCAGACTTTCATGTCTACACACAACTACAACTACAACAACTACAACAACAACAACTACTATTACTACTACTACTACTACTACTACTACAAAAACTACTACTACTACACACCAAGCTTCCACTTCAGACTTCCATGCCTTAACACATTGCAACTACTACTACTACATCTACAACTAAAACAACTACAACAACTGCACGCCAACTAACATTACTACTACATCAGTGCTGTCAGGAATGACAATCAGTCATTGAATAGACACAGCACATATGCATAAATGGATTGAAAAAGGAAGTAAAAAAGGCAAAAAAAAATGAATGACTTCAATAAATCAATCAATGCCCACCAATTTCAGAGCTAGAGCATCCCCTGCCATATGGAATCACAGAGTGTTAGCTGCCAACACAGGTGAACACACCCTAACTTAATCCCAGCCAGACAAGCTGATACTTGATTTACCTATCCCAGAGGGATGTAAAGCTGAGTTGATCTTGGTGGTAGCTTATATACTGAGACGATTCAGCAGTTACCCATCCAGGCAGTAACTGAGCAATCGACTACACTGTGAAGCATAAAAAAACACACCAATTTTTTTACCATAGCTTGAAGAAGAGTTATCCAATTTTAATAAATTTTCGTACACATATTCGTGACACAACTGGCCATCAAATGGCCATTTAGTTTTCCACCTCACCCAACATCTGCTTCTGCACTACCTGGTAAAAACAGAACGGACAAAATACGCATTAAAATCAACAAAAAAACTTAATAAAATTTCATCTTTCCGGATATGTGGCCACCAACAGCCAATCAATTACAAGGTTTGACTGCTGTGCATCAGCACGTTTATTAAATAGGCATAACATTCAGGAATATTGATGAATTCAAGAACTAACTAGCAAAGTTTGGATTGGTCTGAAGCAGAACGTTATCAACGCTGCTATCAACGAATGGAAGAAGTGTCTCCGAGCCGAGCCCATGTTTGTGGACCAACATGTCAAACATTTTTGTAGGCAATTAAAAATGAACAATTAGATAAACTATCAGCTAAAATGATATACAGCTAAAATATGTACAAAATGTGTGTTATGTGTGTTTTTTGATTAAACAATAATACCAGTAGTTCAAAATGCAATATTTTGTTCGTTTTCTTTCCCCAGGTAGTGCAGAAACAGACAATGGGTGAGGTGGGAAACTAAATGATCATTTAATGGCTAGTTGTATCAGGAATATTCCTACCAAAATTTATTGAAATTGGATCACTTTTCTTCAAGTTATGATGAAAAAAATTTTGGTGTGTTTTTTATGCCTCAGAGTAAATATACCAGGTGGCGCAAGAAACGTCCTAAACTTCGCGTATTCGCACATTCGTAGACCAATATGCACTCTTACTTACTTATAAATTTCAAAAACTTCACAAATGACACCACTGAATGCCGCTTAATGACGTAAAACGAGTTAAAAATCCAATTATGTAGACAGCGTTCCATCACACCGCATCAAAGCAACTCAAATTTCCTTCGACACAAAAAGCCCGATTTCATCAGCTCACAAAAATGTACGCTGCATTCAACAGATTTGAATCCCCACTCATTATTTAGTTTGGGATACCTAGCAAGAACTTGTCTATGTCTATGAAGAAAGGCGTAAATCAACTAACCAGATTGTTTTTGCTATTTTATTTTTTTAAATAGCATATCATGAACTTTTGGATCATGTAGCTGTAACCTTACGACTTTTTGTTGCGCAAACCAAATTAAGGATGCTTATAAGTCGAGATATATTAAATATTTATCGTGCATATGTAGAGTGGGCGTGGCACTTTTTGGGCTTAAGAGTTTTTGCTGAGTTCGTTATCTATAGTTTCTTATCTATGGTCTGAACAGTTCACTAACCCTAACCCTAACCCTTGAAAGAAAATGTGGAGATTGAGTCAACGTTTGTAGAAGTGTATAGAACAGAACCATAAAACTTCCAGACTATCAAACCTTCGAACTATCGAGCCACTCCCATAAATACACAAAATATTTAGGTATCCATCCAAGTACTAACTGGGCTCAATGTAAAGCAACCAATTATATATAACTAAACATGGCATCGTAAGTAAGTATATGAAAGAAGAATCATACGTTAAAAGCATCCAAATCGTGCTTGGCGGCATTAATCTCAGAGCTAGGCAACTTCGCTGATTTGAACTGCATTCGAAACAACTCGATCCAGTACAACAGATTGTCCGCTTCCCACATGCACGCACTCACCTAGCAACAACAACAACTACAACTACTATAGCTACTACAACAACCACCATACTACAGCAAAAAGTACTACTACAACATTAGAAGTAATAGTACAGTGGATGTGATCTAATACAACAGAATGTACAGCTCCCACATGCATGCACTCACCTAAAAACAACAACAACTACTACAACAACTACAACAACTACTGCTAAAACAGTAGTGGTTGTAGTAGTAATGGTGGTACTAATGGTGGTGGTGGTGGTGGTAATGGTGTGGTGGTGGTGGTAGTAGTAGTAGTAGTAGTAGCAGCAGTAGCAGTAGCAGTAGCAGTAGCAGCAGCAGCAGCAGTAGCAGTAGCAGCAGTAGTAGTAGCAGTAGTAGTAGCAGTGGTGATATTCTTAATTATAGTGGTAACAACTGCAATCAGGGATATTATATTGTCTTCAGACGTCTACATCTTGACCGTGGTACACTGTATAACCATGAAGTTTCATCATCCCAAGTTATGATCAACTACAACTAAACCTACAACAACAACAAGAACGACAACAACAACAACTACTACTACTACTACAACTATCACTACTACTACTACAGTACTACTAATACTTATATGTCTGAGCTGATTGCATAAGTTGTAAGTGCATCTGTACTGAGTGATGTAGTGAAGTCATTCAAACAACAACTACCACTATTACTACTACTACTACTACTAGTACAACTACTACAACTATAACTATAACTACTACGACAACTACTCACGTGTCCGAGCTGGTCACGTAGTAGAGTGTAGTTGTACTGAGTGACATAGTGCAGTCGGTCAAACAAGTCCAAGACATGACGAATTTTAGAAGTCAGCGCCGAATCGATGGAGACTTTGTTGTTTGACTTCAGCGAGTCCAGCACCAAACGACGACTCGTCCCCAACTTCTGTATCAGCTGCAACAACAACAACAACAACAGTCGTTTCGTGCAAGTTCGCTTCATGCCGTGGCGACGGCCATGTCAAGTCTTGACCGTCGCCGACTTACGTTGTCAAGTAAGGCACAGCCGCCAGAGGTGAGTCGGTCAACCGCGGCATGCTGTCATGATGCAAAAAAGTAGGCAAGCCTTGCAAGTGACGCAACAGTGAGTGCGTAGTACAGGACAGAAACCAGGCTTCAGTCCACACTACGACGGTCTCATCACTACTTGCTCATCGGCAATGCCCACCAGCGAAGATTGTCGCTATCACTTGCACCGTCTTCAGCAGTCGAACGACTGTTCAGCCGCGCTGGGCTCATTGCTAGGCCTACTTCACATCAAAGTACTTTCAAGAAACTGCTGATGTTAAGAACAAACCAGTATCAATGAGCGACAGTGCTGCGAATTTGGGATGAGTGAAACATCGAAATGATTTTGATGATTTTAATGATTTCAATTCATTTGGAAAATGATTTGATTTGAAATCATTTTGAAAATGGCAATTTTGATTTTGATTTCAAATCAGTTTTCAAAGCATGATTTTGATTTTGATTTTGATTTGAAATCATTTCGAAAATGATTTTACCCAACACTGCTAAAAGGCTAAAGGTTGTGTATAACTCTTTATGGGAAACCCAACTCAGAGCTACGGAGCTTTACCTGCCATATTGGTTCACACAGTATCACCTGCCACCCGACACAGGTGAACGTGCCCCACTATAACCCCAGCCCAGACAGTCTGATACTCAATTTACCCACCCCAGAAGGATGGAAAGCTGAGTTAACCTTGGTGTTGGTTATATACGTACCAAGACATTTACCCCTGTACAGTCACACATACAAGTACTACCAACTTGATAGCAACTCAACCAAAAGTCAAACCCATGACCTCTTGATCATGAGTCCAATGCTCAATCGCTAAGCCACCAAATCACCTAAACCCTAACCCAACCTTTGACCTTTCAGCCAAAAACTAACCGTACACCGGTTACTCCTGTCCCAGGAAACGTTCACACTGATTTTGGTTTATCTGGGCCCTTTTGCTTCAAGACAGGAGTTCGGAGGAGACAGAATAACAATGAGGCCCATTAGAACAGCTGCATAATGGAAAATGTATCCACAGCTATATAGTTAGTGCTAAATGACTAGAACGTGTGATGACAACTACAAAATACTGCTACTACTACTACTACTACTACTACTACCACTACTAATACTACTCCCTGTATCTGTTGCAGACAAGCTGTTATTAGACTTTCATCACTGCGGATAGAACCAAACTCAGACATCTGACAACAACTACACAACTACAAATGCTACTACTACTACTACTACTACAACCTGTATCTGTTGCAAACAAGCTGTAATAAGTCTTTCGTCGCCGCGAGTAGAACCAAGTTCGGAGATATCTGACATGCTGCGCTGTAGCAGTTGAATTAGCTCGTCAACTGCCTGGTCTGCCGATCCATAGGTCACCATTTGAGAGAACAGCTGACGCTATGCACACAACAACTACTACAGATACTACTACAACTACTAATGCAACTATTATTACAACAACTGCTAAGCACGACACAACTGAATTAACTCGTCAGCTGCCTGATATGCCACTCCAAATTTCACCATTTGAGAAAACAGCTGATGCTACAAATGCACACAACAACTACAAATTACTACTACAACTATACAAAAAGCTATACATAAACCTGCAATATTTCAGTTAACTACTACAGCTATTTAGAAAGTCAACCGTTGAAAAAAAATAACAAACACTGAAACTGAAACACGCATTTATAAATGTCAAAAGTTTTTTGTTCTCTTTGGCCGCAAGAAAAGTAATAGCTAAACGATACGCGGAAGTCAAGTATCACTATTCTTCAGACCAATGCCATTTGCGATCTGACTTTTTTCGTGGATTCTGGCTATGTTGTGGCATCATGTAAAATTTGTAGGAATTTTTCTGGGTTTTCTGGCAATTTGTAATCTGGGTTTTTTTTCTTACTTTGTTCCAGCATCATCTAGGTTTTCCTGAAAATTTTTTCCAAGTTTTTTGTGGCAGTTTTTCCTGGTAAATTCTCGCTTACTATGTTCCAGAATAATTTATGGGTTTTTCTGGAGATTTGTTTCCAGGTTTTTCTGGCTGTTTTTGTGACCTGGGTTTATTACTAGTAGCGGCTGTTGTTGTTTGTGTGTAGTAATCACCTCAGAGCTAAACGATTTGTGAAAGTCAAATATCACCGTTCCGTGGACCAATGCCCACTGCAATCTGGGTATTTTTCTGGCAGATTCTGGCATTTTTTTGGCATTGTCTAGGTTTTTCTGGAGATTTTTTTCTCCGGATTTTTCTGGGTTTTTTTCAGCTAGTTGAATCTGTCAGTAAGCTGCAGTAAAAACTTGCTGACGCTACCACTTAACTCCTATTACTATTGCTGTTGTTGCTTCTAGTAGTTGTTGTAGTAGTTACCTCTCTGTCGGAGGTGTCAGCAACCAGTTGGTTGAATCTGTCGGCAAGTTGAAGCACAGACTTGCTGATGTTGTCGGCTACGTTTGAGCGTCGCAGCAACTCAGCAAAATGCTTCAGTCGAGATATGTCAGTGTTGTGAGCACACAGCTGTACTACAAACGACTACAACACACCGAAACCGACAGTAGTAGTAGACCGTAGTAGTAGTATTAGTAGTAAGATAAAGGTAAAGGTGCCATACCCCACTGGGGCAGAGGCAGGGTGCTCATCTGCCATACGTTGGCCATTGAGCCCGTAAGTGGATAGACCACCGAGTCCGTGACACATGGACAGTGCAACGCCAGACCTACGGTTACCTTCCAAGCCACAGAGCATCACCGTCCTTTAACTGGTACCAAATTATACTGCTTGGTGAACAGAGGCGCATGTGTATAAACAACTTGCCCAAGGTCATTACCTGACACTGCACCAGCCCTGAGTCAAAACTGCAACCTCAGGATTACAAATTCAGCAAACTACCACTACACCATCAAGCCGCAGTAGTAGTAGTAGTAGTAGTAGTAGAAGTAGTAGTAGTAGTCTCAGACAAGACACTGATATAAGCACACATCAGCTGAGCCATAAACAATTAGAAACAGATAAACAGATACAAAGACGGACAGAAACAGACAAAACTGATGCCCCTGCAACACAAAAAAAACAAAAAAGAAAACATCAGCATACCAAACTACTTGTACCAGATGACTAGCTGAGCTAAAGATCATAAGAATTAGTCAGTTAGTTTAAGGGCAACGTGTATGTGAGAGACCTACGCTATTTGTGTGCATCCTGTAGTTCACTGCAAATTGCACTTCACTTGCTGACCAAACAAAGATCCATACAGCGTAAATAATTAAGCAAACAAAAAATTCATCCTAAAAGAAAATTTTTTAAAATGATCGTGAAATTCACTATTTTGCATGAAAAGCAAACATTCACAATTTTGGAGACAAAATTATTTGAACAAAAAATTGAACTGTGGATGAAATTTTAAAGTGACAAACTTCCATATTTTCGGGTCTCAAGCAATCCTAAACAGGGCTTTATAATAATGATACCTTGATGCCGTCAAGACGCATAGAGACGGACTGCGGATCAACAAGAAGTTTCATCATCTGCCGCAAATCCTCTTCAGCTCGAGACAACCAGCCACAAGCAGCCTAACAAACACAGGCGGATTGAAATTTTGCATTCCACACTACCACCAAAACTACAAGCCAACTAACAAACAGAGAAAGGAAGCGAATTGAAACTATGCATTCCACACCATCACCACTAACAGACACAGCAAGTGGATTGAAACTTTGCATTCTGCAGTACCACCACAAATGGACATAGGCGGATTGCACTTTGTATTCCACACCACCCTAACTAACAGTCACTGGCAGATTAAAATTTTGCATTCCACACCAAAGCGCCACGAACACATTTCCGATAATGTGAGTCCGCCTATTCCTACACATATCTCCGCAGCGTGGTCTGTCTGTTTGTCTGTCTGTCGTCTGTCACATTCATGCACCCTGCTTAAATGGTTCAATAGATTAAAATGCCATTTCGCAGACACACTTGTAAAGTCCAATGATACATTGTGTTAAATGGGGGAAACTGATCCTGCAGGGGAAAAGAACATTTAGGGGTTGAAACCCCAGCGAAAACATGCAATGCAAATTACAGCCAAACCGTTGAACCTAAACCACCTGGTAAATAAAAGTGATTCAACTTTCTGGCAATTATTTTCGTTCTTGTTTGTTTAGTCAGTGACGACACACTGAGCGGCCATCCACTTTCGAGCTGAGCGGTTATTCATGCCCTGTGGAACGTTCACACCAACTCTGATTTTTTGCACTTTTTACACGCAACAGCAGCTACTGCTGTAGTGCGTCTTAGCCATCACAATTCTGTCTGTCCGTCTGTCTGTCACATGGGTGGATCAGTCAAGCTAGGATCATCAAATCTTCACCGTCAGATGCCTGGAAAACTCTAGTTTCAGGAACCGTAAACCTTTTCAATAAATTCGAAAGGGATCACCCCGAACGAAACCACTAAATGAGAGAGGGTAGGAAAAATTTGCGATTTTTAGCCGATATGGTGTTGGCAGAGCGAGACAGGTCATGCCCTCTGGTAAGTACAAGTAAACAAGAAAATTGAGCTAATGCTCACGAGATGCACGAAAGTCTATAGCAGCTCCGTTTTAGTAGTCTAGCTAAAAAATGGGGTGTTCATGCTAAGTTATTATACAATTACCAAATTCTCTATCTGGATTACATAACGATAGTTGCGTGGCGCCACCTTGTGAATGATATAGACTTGTGTCGCAGCCCAAAATCGCCAAAAAATCCATAACAACCCCTATATTGGCGTTCAAGGTCATTCAAGGTCACTGAATTCAGTGGCAATCGACAGCCAGTGTACGACTTCCTATTAGTGATTAATAGTAACCTAGGCCCTATAAAGCACCGTTATTGAGATACAGCAACTTATTGGCCAAAAATCGCAAATTTTGCCACCTCCTCTCATTTAGCGCCCTCGTTCGGGGTGACCCCCTTCGAATTTATGAAAAAGCTTTATGGTTCCTGAAACTAGAGTCTTCCAGGCAGCCGATGGTAAAGATTTGGTGATCCCAGCTTGCACCGTTTTTGACTGATCCACCCGTGTGACAGACAGACGAACGGACAGACAGAATTGCGATGGCTAAGACCTGCTGAAAGCAGTAGCTGCTTTCGCGCGAAAACACTATAGATATTTATTTATTAATTATTTATTTTTTAATTTATTAATTAGCCGCAAATCATCTGGAGCTTTCTGATGACAATAAAAAAACATCGTTGCCATATTACCATATTTTATATTATATTTTATGAGCAAATTTAAATTCTGTTTTACTGGGCTTTCAAACATGCACCGCTGTTGTGCGTTAGCTCAGCTTTTCTTGTTTGTTTTCCAGTTAAAAAGTTCACACAAACAGATGGATGAAATAACGGAATGATTAATTAATTAACTTATAGCATTTTAAACTGACAAAGCATCTCACAGTTCCCTGCTGATAACATTTGCGACTTCTACTCAATGCCTTACTTTGTCAATTTGACATGCGACAAATCCTGACATTTCCAGCTTTTCCAGAAACACAGAAAATCCAGTTAAATTTTGCGCTCTGCTTAACTCAAATTTCAGAGCTTGAGCAATGAACAGCAATGAAATCAACTGCAACCACTACAACAACTACTATAGACCTGGTAGCACTCATAATAGTGTTCGTGCTGCGTCAGGTCGTTGTGTAGTTCTGATCGTTTTCTAACCACCACTACTACTACTACAACTACAACTACTACTATTACTACAACTAAAACAACAACTACAAACCTAGTAGCATTTGCAGTAGTGCTCATGCTGCATCGGATAATTGTGTAATTCAGGTCGTTTTCTAACCACTACTTCCACTACTAAAACAACAACAACAATTACTACTATTACTACTAATACTACTACTACTACTACTACTACAACTAAAACTACAACAACTAGTACAACTACTACTCAGACCTGGTAGCACTCGTAGTAGTGGTCGTGCTGCGTCAGGTCGTTGTGTAATTCTGCTCGTTTTCGGGCGTAGTCATCACTGACTTCAGTGGCTAGAGTCTGAAGGTCTTTGATCTGGCGATGCAGACCAATGCGAGCCACTTCACTGCAGATCGGGGACTTTTCCAGCTTTTCCGACACATCCATGCAGTCTGCTACCAGAGTTTTGGCCTTCTCCAAGTCCTGGCAACAAGCCTGGTGACACGACAACCACTACAAATACTACTAGTACAACAACTACAACAACAACAACAACAACTACTACTACTACTACTACTACACTTCGCTGAAAACCGGGGATTTTTTCAGCCTTTCCGCTACATCCACACAGTCTGACACTAGAGTCTTGGCCTTCTCCGGGTCCTGACTCCACACCTGGCAACACGACAACTACTGCACATACTACTACAACTACTGCACTATTGCTACAGACTGGAGACTTCTCCAGTCTATCTGCCACGTCCATGCGGTCCAATACCATAGCTCCCAGCTATGTGCCTGTTACTGCTGCCTTGGCATATGTTCAGTTGTTCACGCCAATTTTAGATGTTCTGTGTTTTTTTGTTTTCGAGTTAAAGCCCTAGTGATACAGGCGGACAGACAGACAAGCAAGGCACACGTTGTGGCCAATTAAAACAGCCAGCTGTATTATATGAACAAGAATCACATAATGAGCCAGATAAAGTGAGTGCATCATTCCGCAATGTTCCAAGGCACGTAAGACAAAGTCACAGTCACATTCTTTTTACATTTCACTAACTATACTCTTCCC
>Ga0056128_1009908_pt1 | contig 11912 bp, 9 predicted proteins | sample WorMetLIZISLAND2_FD_71113 | JGI IMG/M metagenome (GOLD analysis project Ga0056128, IMG submission 71113) | Marine gutless worms symbiont microbial communities from Max Planck institute for Marine Microbiology, Germany - Olavius geniculatus... ... | reverse complement strand
GTCAAAGAAGCTGCGCTGGCCCATGCTTCCCCCATCATCTGAGCGTTTATCTTTGGACTGGCCCGAGTTTTCCCGCAGTTAGACTGCTAGGCAGGCTATTTTGCAAGGTGCCCTAATCTCGTTCAACATCCGAAGTCCCAAGCCAATTTGTTCGCCCTCATAATATCCTACGGCATCATTTAGTTCATCATACGCTTGCCGAAGAATTATCCTTTTCATGATACAAAACGATCTTCAATTTCTCTTAAGGGCACCTTGAAAAATAGGTATTTTCGCCACCCAGCCGACTCCAACCCATTGATTATTCAAGCCCCGAATTTGCGAAAACTGTATTTTTCAAGGTGTCCTTAAGGCACTATCATAATCGATCCCCTCTGCTACACCAGCATCGACAGCATGGACCCTACCCGCAATCTCTTTTTCCCAAGCCGAATTAACATCATCAGAATTCGAGGAACGATTATCCAAAAAAAGAAGAAACCTAACGAGCTCCAACCTCTCTCTTTTAGGTAATCTAATTAATTCTGCAGCCAATTCTTCAACAGTCATTTGCACGTCTTAAACCTCCACTTTTTCTCATCTTTTTTTTCTCGTCTTTAATTTCATGCAGCAGAGCCGTGCAGAATCGGTCAATCTCCTTGTCGATCTCGATGTGCCGCATCTCCACCCAACTATCAGGTCCTGGACTTAGTCGCCAATTTCTCGATATTGTGTGTAATGTACCACTGCTGGGCAATAGATAGAATGTTATTGACGACCCAGTAAAGTACCAGCCCGGCAGGGAAGAAGGCGAAGAAAACGGTGAAGACGAAGGGAAGACTCATCATCACCTTGGCCTGAATCGGGTCCGGGGGTGTCGGATTGAGCTTTTGCTGAATGAACATGGAGACGCCCATGATCAGAGGCAGCACGAAGTAGGGATCGGGACCGGACAGGTTATTGATCCAGAGCGCAAAGGGCGCGTGCCTGAGCTCGACGCTCTCGAGTAAAACCCAATAGAGGGCGATGAATACCGGGATCTGCACCAGGATCGGCAGGCAACCGCCCAGGGGATTGATCTTCTCTTTCTTATAAAGCTCCATCATGGCCTGATTCAGGCGCTGTTTGTCATCTCCATACCGATCTTTAAGGGCCTGCATCCGCGGCGTCATCTTGCGCATATGGGCCATGGACTTATAGCTGGTCTCGGACAGCTTGTAGAAGGCCGCCTTGATCAGGATAGTGAGGATAATAATGGCCCAGCCCCAGTTGCCGACCACCACGTATATCTTGCTGAGCAACCAGTAGATAGGTTGGGCCAGGACGGTCAGCCAACCATAATCGACCGCGAGCTCCAGGCCGGGTGCGATGGATGCAAGGGTGTCCTGCAGTTTGGGTCCTATGAAGAGACGGTTCTCGAAGCTGTGCGTAACGCCGGGGGGCAATGTCGCAGGCTCGGAGTACTGACCGATGATATAGCGGGGCCCATCGAGGACATTGGTATAAAAGGTCTCCTGGGCACCAGGGGGCGCGATCCAGGCAGACATGAAGTAGTGCTGGATCATCGCAATCCAGCCATCGGAGACGACACGCCGCAGCTTTTTGTCCCGCATGTCGCCGAAGGACTCCTTGGTGTACTTATCCTCCGGGCTGTAGTACACACCCCCCGTGTAGGTATAGAGAAACCGAGAAGCATTGGGATCGATTAGCTCGGTCCTTTGGAACTGCTCATAGGAGCGAACCGTCAATGATGAGCCGGTGTTATTGGTCACAACCTGCTCGAGTCCGACCACATAGCTGCCGCGCCGGAACCGGTAACGCTTCTTTACCTCGACTTCGGAGGGGTGGGTCCAGAGAAGCTCGACAACCAGCTCGTTCTCATTCGGTCCAAGGGCAAAGTGGTCACGGGTACCGGAGAAGGTTGCCTGGTGTGTCGGCAGTTGCCCCTGCTCACCCCCGAGGAGCCCGGACTGGGCAATGAACATGCTCGGTGGACTCGGCTTGAACAGCCGGAACCTGGTTCCTGAATCCCCAGCCGTAACGGCGTAATCCTTCAGCCAGGCACTGACGATCGTGGCGCCTTGGCGTGAGATCTCCAACTTCAACAGGTCGGTCTCTACCCAGATAAGGTCTTCTTCCCCAACCGTCCGCACGGACGGAACAGGCGCGGCTGTTACCGTCGGCACAGGCACATCCGGTACCTCCGAGATGTCCGGGGCACTATCCGATACAGGGGTCTCCCTGGCTGGGATCGGAGGTTGCCGCTGCACGGCCTCAGGCGGAACAGGAGGGCGTCCATAGTCCCTCATCCATGCCTGATAGATCAGCAGCAGGACGACGGCAAGCGCAAAGAACAACAGGAAACGCAGATTAACCATAGGAAGTGTCGTCAGATGTTCTCGGAACCGGATCGTATCCCCCAGGATGCCAGGGATGACACCGCAGAAGACGCCGCAAGGCGAGCCTGGTACCCCGTACTACCCCATGGGTCTCAATCGCTTCGATGGCATAATGGGAGCAACTCGGATAAAAGCGACAATGGTTTCCGAGCAACGGGCTGATCAGATACTGGTAGCCACGGAGGAAACCAACTAGCAGGCCATGCATAATCGTTCCCGAACTCGTTTCCAGTGTATAGTCAGAGAGGAAAAAAGCCGATCATTCGGTAAGGTCACGGCATGGCGACGGCAGAGTACCACCAGGTCGATACCCTGCAGACAGTAGCGGCGCTGACGAAAGCTCTCGCGCACGACACGTTTCATGCGGCTCCGGTCAACGGCCCGCCGGGCGTATTTCTTCGAGATCGCAAGCCCCAGGCGTGCCTGTCGTCCATGACCACTACATCGCACAAGGACCACAAAGCAGGAATCAGCCGACGTTGCCGATCGGGCAAACAGGGCCTGGAAATCCTCTGATCGTTTTAGACGTGCCTGGTGTGGAAAGCGTGCATCCGCGCGACCCCTTCGGAGACCCCGGCAGTCAGGTTGACAGACGCACACGCCCCTTTGCACGACGTGCCATCAGCACCTTACGCCCACCGCGAGTGGACATACGCACGCGAAAACCATGGGTCCGGGCACGCTTCAGCCGGCTCGGCTGGAAGGTTCTCTTCATTTATCCGATTCCAAGGAGCACGGGAGCGCTCGCTAATAACAGCCTGATTGAAAAGGGGTCCGGATTATATTTTCCGGCAGTCGTGAGGTCAATGACAACCGATATCCTCCCTGAGGAGAGCCCCAGTATACCAAGTAAAAACAGAAGGTTAAGGAAAAATAGATCCTCCACGGCTCCCTCGGCAGTCCACCGCCTGTGGATAAGTAACGGAATCCAATATAAGATAACCGGAAAATTTAGGTGCGGGGTTCCGTTCCTCAACCCAGCCTACGCCTACGGTCCTTTTTTAGGCAGCCTCCCAGGCGGAAAAAACGGAAAATCGGCATAAGGCGGGTATACATCCTGGAAGTCAAAATAGGCTCCTGCGGATTTCCAGCAATATTACAGAGAGGTCAAGTATCCGTGGGAATCTGGAATCAATGCACCTCCCGCCTCAAAAGCAACCTGACGACAACCGAGTACAACACCTGGATCCTCCCCCTTCAGGCAACCGAAGAGAATGGGCAGCTCAAGCTGTATGCCCCCAACCATTTCGTAAGAAATTGGGTCGTACAACACTACGAGCAACAAATTACGGAAGTCTGCTCCCACCTGAGCGACGGGAAGACCCATACGATCCTGTTCGAGATCGGTACCCTGCAACGGCCTAGCGATCCGACGGCAGTCGGGGGAGGAAACACTTTCGCGTCTCAGACAAAGCCCGTGGAACGCCGCTCCGCAAGCAACCTAACCGCCGACTTCACGTTCGACACATTCGTGGAAGGAAAATCGAACCAAATCGCCAGGGCAGCATCGATTCAGATCGGCGGTAACCCCGGAACCGTATACAACCCATTATTCGTATATGGAGGCGTCGGACTGGGAAAGACCCACCTGATGCATGCAATCGGAAATATGGTACTAGACAACAACCCCTCGGCACGCGTGACTTATCTCCATTCGGAACGATTTGTCGCTGAAATGGTAAAATCCCTGCAACATAATCGGATCGAGGAATTCAAAAAACACTACCGGACCGTCAACACACTACTTATCGACGATGTCCAGTTCTTTGCAGGCAAGGAACGATCACAGGAGGAGTTCTTTCACACCTTCAATGCCCTTTTCGAATCCAAGCAGCAGATTGTGCTATCGAGCGATCGGTTCCCGAAAGAAGTCAACGGACTGGAAGAAAGGTTAAAGTCGAGGTTCGGCTGGGGACTTACCGTCGCAATCGAACCTCCGGACCTGGAGACACGGGTAGCCATCCTGCAAAACAAGGCGACCCACATGGGTATCGACTTGCCGGAAAAGGTCACCTTCTTCGTCGGGAAACATATCCGCTCGAATATTCGAGACCTCGAGGGGGCACTGCAACGCCTGGTGGCAAACTCACAGTTTACGGGTGTACCAATAAACCTCGAATTCGCCAAGGACGCGCTTCGGGATATGCTCACTGCTCAAGACAGACAAGTCACCATAGAGAACATTCAGAAGGTAGTTGCGGAATATTACAAAATCAGATCCGCGGATCTACTCTCCAACAAGCGCAGCAGATCGATCGCCAGACCGCGTCAGCTTGCCATGACACTTGCCAAGGAACTGACTAAGCGTAGTCTACCTGAGATCGGCACTGCCTTTGGGGGAAGAAACCACACCACGGTGCTCCATGCAAACAAAAAAATCAAAGTGTTACGTGAAAGTGACATAACCATTGAAGAAGATTATAAAAACCTGTTGCGAACCCTGACGGCTTGATGTGGATAACCGGTAAGTAACTTTCAACAGCGGTATTTCAGCGATTTATCCACAGGTTATATGCATGGAACCAGGAGAGATTTCAACAGCACACTTATTGGTAACAGACTGAAAATAAAAGAAGAAAAAGACCTGTTCAGTTACCCACAGGGCTAATTATAAACATATATACTAATATAAGGGAATCCAATAATGAAGATACGTGTGAATCAAGAGACCTTGATGCCGGTACTCACGAAGGTGGGGGGAGTCGTGGAACGACGGCAAACGCTCCCGATACTTGGCAATCTGTTGATATCGGCGGAGGACGATTTTCTACAATTTACCGGAACTGATTTGGAAATAGAGGTCCATGCAAAATCCAGCTCGACGGTCGAGCAGTCGGGAAAGACAACACTACCGGCAAGAAAGCTGATCGAGATTTGCAGGGCATTACCTGAGGGAACGGAGATATCCTTGAAGATAGAAAAGGATCGTGCGTCTCTGGTTGCAGGGAGAAGTCGTTTTACATTGAGTACCCTGCCGGCGGGTGATTTTCCGGTTATGGAGAGAAGTGAGGAGATGCAGCGTATCGATGTCGAGCAACAGACATTGAAGCACCTCTTCGAGAAGACAGCGTTCGCAATGGCTCACCAGGATGTTCGCTATTATCTGAATGGTCTTCTCCTGGAGCTGAAACCGGATAGGCTGGTAGCGGTTGCAACTGATGGTCATCGTTTGGCCAAGGTGGAAGAAACCTTGCCGCTGGGAGTCAGCGAGGAGGGGATGCAAATTATTCTTCCGAGGAAAACAGTATTGGAATTGAACCGGCTGCTCGGGGGGGGGGGAGATGCGGATGCGGGTATCCAAATAGAAATCTCGGAAAAGATGTTTCGAGCGGTCATAGGAGATGTGCTGGTAACTTCAAAGCTCGTCGATGGCCGCTATCCGGATTATGATCGAGTGGTGCCGCCAACCCCGGAACGGATTGCCTATGTCGATAGAGATACGCTGAAGCAGGCGCTGTTTCGGACGTCGATTCTGTCGAATGAGAAGTATCGGGGGGTGAGATTCAGTTTGGATCAGGGGGAACTCAAGTTGCAAACGCAGAATCCGGAGAAGGAAGAGGCGGAGGAGGAGTTGGAGATAACCTATTCTCAAGAGCCGATGGTCATTGGGTTCAATGTCGGATACCTGATCGATGTGCTGAATGTTCTGGAGGAAGAGAAAGTCGAGATTGGATTTAAGGATTCGGATGGTAGTGTGATTCTGCGGAACAAGGGTAGGGAAAAGGAGACATTCGTAGTGATGCCGATGCGGCTTTGATGTTACATCCGGCTGCATCAGCACAAACTACGAATCACGCGAATCCGCGCGAATTGGATGGTTTAAGCTTACGGGAATATTCGCGTGATTCGCGTGATTCGCGGTTTTCCTTTCGATGCAGTTCGCGCCGGTCGCTACGCTCCTGGCGCTTACCACATCCTACGGCTTGGCCTGATCTACCCAGCTTGTTGCTACCACTTCCCTTACGGTTGAATGTTCCACGTGGAACAAGTGTTCCGGCACCCTTGGTTGTCTGACTTCAAAGAATTATAAAGATCCCTCGCTGTGCTTCGGGATGACACAACCGGTGTCCTTGTCATTTCGAGCGTAGCGAGAAATCTTTAGGTTAAGGTCTCATCTATGGGCTACGATTCATCGAGCATAAAGGTTCTGCGGGGTCTCGACGCGGTTCGAAAAAGGCCCGGCATGTACATTGGTGATACGGATGATGGGACCGGCCTTCATCATATGGTCTTCGAGGTGGTCGATAACTCTATCGACGAGGCCCTGGCAGGACATTGCAGCGATATCGTCGTTACCCTCCACACGGATAATTCTGTCTCTGTTACGGATAATGGGCGTGGTATCCCGGTAGATATTCATCCTGAGGAGAATCGGTCTGCCGCTGAAGTAATCATGACGGTTCTCCATGCCGGTGGTAAATTCGATGCCGACTCCTACAAGGTCTCCGGTGGTCTACATGGGGTCGGTGTGTCTGTTGTTAACGCTTTATCCGAACACCTCACCATGTGCATACGCCGAGGCGGTGACCTCTATATGCAGGAATACAAACTGGGGGAACCGCTTTATCCGCTGAAGAGTGTCGGCCAGTGCGATGAAACAGGAACGGAAATTCGGTTTCTGCCGTCCGGGGAGATATTTTCAGACCTGCAATTTCACTATGACATTCTGGCAAGACGCCTGAGGGAGCTTTCCTTTCTCAACTCCGGTGTCAGGGTTTTGCTGGTAGAGGAAGGTACGGGCCGTGAAAATTGCTTCGAGTACAAGGGTGGGATACAGGCGTTCGTAGAGCATCTTAATCGCAACAAAATTGCGATTCACCCTACCGTTTTCTCTTTTCTTTCGGAACGTCAGGGTGTCCTTGTAGAGATGGCGTTGCAGTGGAACGAGTCTTTTCAGGAGAAGGTCTTCTGTTATACGAACAATATTCCTCAACGGGATGGCGGCACCCATTTGGCCGGTTTTCGGGCCGGCTTGACCAGGGCGCTCAACCAGTATATCGAGCGGGAAGAGTTAGCGAAGAAGCATAAGGTTCGGGCAATCGGTGACGATGCCCGCGAGGGACTTACGGCTATCGTGTCCATGAAGGTCCCGGACCCTAAGTTTTCTTCCCAGACGAAGGAAAAGCTCATCTCCTCCGAGGTCAAGGTTGTTGTTGAGGGGTTGTTAATTGAGCACCTGACCGAGTTTCTCGAGGAGCACCCGGCCGAGGCCAAGACAATTGCAAGTAAGATGCTCGAGGCCGCGCGTGCAAGAGAGGCGGCGCGGAAGGCCCGGGAGATGACGCGACGCAAGGGTGTTCTGGATATTGCAGGACTACCCGGGAAGCTTGCGGACTGCCAGGAGAAGGACCCTGCCAGGTCAGAACTCTATCTGGTGGAGGGAGATTCGGCCGGCGGTTCCGCCAAGCAGGGGCGTGATCGAGCGTTTCAGGCGATTCTCCCGCTCAAGGGTAAGATCCTCAATGTAGAGAAGGCACGTTTCGACAAAATGCTGTCCTCTGCGGAAGTGGGTACGCTCATTACCGCTCTAGGATGCGGGATAGGTCGGGAGGACTATGATCCTGACAAGCTGCGTTATCACCGGATAATCATCATGACCGATGCGGATGTGGATGGAACCCATATCCGAACCTTGTTGTTGACGTTCTTCTATCGTCAGATGCCGGAGCTGGTGGAACGTGAACACATCTATATTGCGCAGCCGCCGCTTTATAAGATCAAGAAAGGGAAGCAGGAGCTTTATCTGCTCGATGATGCGGAGCTGAATGAGGCCCTGTTGCAGACGGCGTTGGATGATGCTCGGCTCTTCGTATCCGCGGATGCCCCGCCTATGGCCGATACTGCTTTTGAGATATTGGCAAAGGACTATCAGGTATACCAGGGCATTGTTGCAAGGCTTGCCACACGCTATGACCGGATGCTTCTGGAGTCGTTATTTTCCTTGCAACGGATCGATATGGGAACCTTGACGGATGTGGAAGAGTTCACCGGTTGGCTATCCCAGCTCCAGGAGTATCTGAATGCCAGGTCCGGCTCCGGTGAAGGTTTCTCTGTCAGGCGATTGGAGCCTGATGAAGCGGGCTATCCCGGTCTGGTATTTACCCGCCTGTACCACGGGATACCGGAGACCAGCTACCTATCGGTCGATTTTTTTCGCAGTGCGGATTACGCTCGTATCGCCGCCATTGGGGACAAGCTCAGCGGATTAGTAGAGCCAGGGGCCAGTGTCTCCCGTGGGGATAAACGTAGGATGATTGGAAGCTTTGGTGAGGGCCTCGAGTGGCTGATCGAGGAGGGAAGACGCGGCTACCATGTTCAGCGTTACAAGGGTCTTGGCGAAATGAATCCGGATCAGCTCTGGGAGACGACCATGAATGCCGAGACAAGGCGGCTCTTGCGGGTAACTATCGAGGATGCAATCGCTGCGGACGAGGTCTTTACGACCTTGATGGGGGATCAGGTAGAACCTCGCCGGGACTTTATCGAAAGGTATGCGCTCGATGCGGAGAATGTCGATATTTAATTTCCGAGGGTTATTGAGAGTCTCTGAATGGCAGCTCTGCTACGGTTCCCTCGATCCATTCCTCGACACGTCGGTTTATCTCGGTTGGTGAGAGCCCTGTGGGATCCAGTGATTTCCCGATAACCAGGGTAATTTTTCCCGGATACTTCTTTACGCCCCTGCGACGCCAGAATACCCCTGCATTGTGAGCGATGGGTAAGACCGGATAACCTGTCTTCTGCGCCAGCATGGCGCCACTCCGGCTGTAGTGTTGCCTCTGCCCTGATGCGACCCGTGTGCCTTCCGGGAAAATGGTGATCCAGCGCTCCTTGTCCAGCCAGTATTTGCCTTGATCGAGCAACTTCCGGATCGAACGACGGGCATTGCTGCGATCGATTGCGATTGGTCGGTAGACCGCAAGGGCCCAGCCGAAAAGGGGTATCCATAACAACTCACGTTTCATTACCCAGGTGTGTTCCGGGGGTAACAGGGCACGTAGTGCGATGGTTTCCCACGCCGATTGGTGTTTGCAGAGGACGATGCAGGTAGACGATGGTAGGTTTTCCTTCCCCTGTATTTGGTAGCCAAGCCCACAGATCCATTCCAGTGCCCAAAGATTGACCTTTCCCCAGTGTCGGCCCACTTTTGAGATCAGCCTGTAAGGTAGGATCCATCCGAAGATGCTGATGGGTGGGACATAGAGGATGACGGTGAGCAGCACGAACAGCAGGTACAGAATCGACCTCAGCGTAATCATGTCTGCGGCTCAACCGGTCAGCAGTGTATCTACGGCAGTGGAATCTTACTTACGGGGTTCGGATTTCAGGAAGGATATGTCCGCGACCCTCAGAAAGAGGGCTTCGGTATCTCGTAGAAGCGCAAGTCGATTACGCCTCAGCTCCGGCTGCTCGGTCATCACCATGACCCCATCGAAGAAGGCACCGATGTTACTGTGCAACTCTGACAGCATCTTCAGGACATGCTTGTAGCTGCGGGTCTCGATCGATGGTGAGATGTCGGATGCCAGAGACCTGATCTTTGCCTCCAGGCGTTGCTCCGCATCGTCCTGCAGTAGGTCGGTATCGACCTGTTCAGGTATGCCGCTCTCCGAGTGCTTGCGCAGGATGTTGCGTATGCGTTTATTAGCGGCCGTCAAGGCCGTTGCTTCGGGGAGCGATCGGAAATCCTCCACCGCAAGGATTCTATGGTGAATGTCGATGGGGACTGTGGGGTTCACTGCCAATACCGAATCGACGACATCTACCCCGATATTTCGATCCGAATAATAGCCTTTGAGGCGATCCATGCAGTATTCGAAGACTTCTTCGGTGGCCTCTTTTGCATCGACCTTGTCCCTGAGCGTTTCTGCCGAAAAGCCGAGGATCTCTTTCAGGTCGAGGGATAATGGCGTCTCGATGAGGATGCGTAGCAGGCCGATCGCTGCTCGACGTAATGCGTAGGGGTCCCTGACACCTGTTGGGCGTTGACCGATCGCAAAGATGCCCACGAGTGTGTCCAGCCTGTCGGCGATCGACAAGACCAGGCCACAGTCTGACTGGGGAAGCGTATCACCGGCGTGGCGTGGGAGATACTGTTGCTCCATGGCGGAGACCACACAGGGGTCCTCCCCGGCTTTTTGGGCATAGTGCCGGCCTATGGTGCCCTGTAAACCGGGGAGCTCGAGGACCATCTGGGTCACCAGGTCACACTTGGCGAGCTGAGCGGCCCTGGCCGCCAGTCCTTGGTCCATGCCCAGAAGGCTTGCGATTTGCCGGGAGATCCGGCTGAGGCGTGCTGATTTTTCCGCCAGTGTCCCGAGCCTTTCCTGGAATATGACCTTCTCCAGCTTAGGTCCGAATGCCTGGAGGGGTTGCTTCAGGTCCTGTTCCCAGAAAAAGGCCGCGTCCGAGAATCGGGGCCAGATGACCCGTTCATTTCCGGCCCGTATCTGAGCGGGATCCCGGCTCCGGATATTGCTGACGGTAATGAAGTGCGGCAGCAACCTGCCGCTGGTGGAGACCACGGGAAAATACTTCTGATTCTTCTGCATGGTTTCTATGAGGATTTCCAGCGGCATCTCTAGAAAGCCTTCATCGAAAGCACCCATGATTGCGGATGGCCACTCACAGAGCGCGGTGACCTCGTCGAGCAGGTCATCTTCCATAACGGCTTGACCACCGGCGTCTTCGGCCAGTGCCCGCACTTGGCTGCGTATCATCTCCCGGCGCGTCGGGAAGCTCGGCTCGACCTCTCCCTGGGTGCGGAGGATCTCGGCATACCGGGAGGCGGATGGAATAGGGATAGCTGCCGGGGCCTGGAAGCGGTGGCCGCGGGTCAGACGACCGGCAGCGATGCCGAATAGGCATCCTGCTACGGGATCTTCCCCGAAGACGATGGTTATCCAGTGGACCGGGCGGACAAACTCGTTGTCCTGTTCACCCCAACGCATGCGCTTGGGAACAGGCAAGATCTCCAATGTCTGTGCCGTCATATCGGCAATCAGATTCGTGGTGCTCCGGCCTGGTTGGACCTGGCGAAACACCAGCCAGGCACCCTTCGGTGTTTCTTCCCGCTGCAGCTCCTCTACTGAGACACCGCAGGAGCGGGCAAAGCCGGAGGCCGCTTGCGTAGGCCGGCCTTGGGCATCGAACGCCGCCTGCAGAGCCGGACCCTTGCGCATGACATCCTGGTCCGGTTGGCGTGTCGTCAGCTCCCGAGTAAGCAGCCCCAGGCGACGTGGTGTAGCGAAGGGCTCGATCCGTGAGAATCCGAGCTGATATTTCCGCAGCTGATCCTCGAATCCCTGCTTGAAGGCCTCTGACAGTATCCGCAGGGATTTCGGCGGCAGTTCTTCGGTGCCGATCTCCACCAGGAGGTCTCGCGTCTCTTCCACAACTCGCCTCCGTTATTCAGTTTGGGTCTAGATAACTTTAGCCACTGCGAGAGCATGCTAAGGTTATGTTATGCAAGGGAAAAACAGGTATTTCAGGCGTTCACACCTTTCGGAAGCCAAATTCAGAGTGATTATCCGC
>Ga0056128_1009905_pt1 | contig 11914 bp, 6 predicted proteins | sample WorMetLIZISLAND2_FD_71113 | JGI IMG/M metagenome (GOLD analysis project Ga0056128, IMG submission 71113) | Marine gutless worms symbiont microbial communities from Max Planck institute for Marine Microbiology, Germany - Olavius geniculatus... ... | reverse complement strand
AGCCATTAAAGTATCAATTGTACGTTTGCTAGTGGCGGTTAGTATGTGCCATACAATGCTATCGGAACAGCACTTAAAAACATTATAAAAACGAAGTTTACGCAGATCAATCTGATAGCACAAAGGTAAAATACCAGTATAATATAAAACTTGATTAATAAGCACGAACATTGTGCATTAGCTTGGACATTTACATCTGGCTACTGAGAACAGATTAAATGTCTAAGCTAATACATTAGTTCAGGCTTATACTTTTTGATTTTTGCCGTTTTACATCAGCGCTTATTAGACCTGCGAGTCGGGTTGACCAAGTCGACTCAAGTCGACTTGGGCCTTCCAAGTCGGGTCAAGTCGATCTGCAGCAGCGTCACCGTTGAAATTTTCTGGCGTCGTCGGTTTCATTACAAGTCGACTTGAGAAGTCGACTTGACAAGTAATCTTGCACCTACATAACACATAGTTTTTAGCTGTCTGTATGAACTTCCTTTAATAAATGACAATAACAAACGACATCCAAAGAAGGAATAAAACACTTTATGAATAGCCTACAGTACACGGTGTTTCATACAAAACAACCCTTTTTTCTTTCTGACATAATTCACTCAAATAATGACCAATTTTCATGAAATTTCGACCAGTTGTAGCTAAAGAAATATTGATTCAAAAGATTTCAACAAAATATGGCAGTTAATTAAATATTCTTTGCTAGTCGTGACGGAACGCTAACGTCATGATGTGTCACGGGTACAAGATTGCAAGTGTCACCTGGTGCTGTCAGTTGCCACCCTGCTGTGATAGTGAAAAACCTGGTTCATTGATGACAAATTCTTGAAGTTTTACAGTTGCAGCCACAAAAAAACGTGCAAAGCAATCGCATTTACGTGTTTGTGGGGACTGTCGGACTTTCACATGTTCGAGCAAGACAGAGCACTAGCACACCGATCTTGCAAAAATGTTGAGTTTTTGGATCGCGAGATGCCTGATTTTATGTCCCCATTTTGCTTAGTGCTGACATGATGAACATTTTATCAGCAAACTAGATTAAGTTAACCATCGAATGATCGAAGCAGGGTAGCAACTGACAGCACCAGTTGAGACTATAGCAAGCTTGTACCTGTGACACATTACGACGTCAGCATTACGTCACAACTAGCAAAGAATATTTAATCAAGTGTCATATTTAGTTAAAATATTTTGAATTAGTATTTCTTCACCTACAACTGGTAAAAATTTCATGCAAATTGATCATCATTTGAGTGAATTATGAAAGAAAGAAAAAGGGGTTGTTTTTTTTACGAAACACCGTGTATATCTACAGCGTTCGCGCAAATTCATCACAACTTCTTAACGTCTCAAGTCGTTTGAAGTCGACTCAAGTCGACATGCTGCTGTCAAGTCAAGTCGAGTCGAGTCGGATGTGCTCAAGTCGACCGCCGTCGACTTGGGGTCATTTTAGCCTTAAGTCGGGTCACGTTTTTGTACCTCAGCGACTCGCAGGTCTAGCGCTTATAGAACATTAAATAAATTGATTGCAGTTTTTTAAGATATATAATTAACAGAATATGTATTCCATCAACTTCACCAAATCTTGGCCAAATTTTAAATGTCAACATTTTTTCATAGCACATACTTCTGAAAGAACTGTAATAAAGGAATCAAGATGCAACAAGTTTTGAACATGTTGCTGAACTGCCACGATATAAATGTCAGAAAAATTGTATAAAATTGCTTAAAATGCGCACGTAATCTTCAAAATGTTGCGCATAATTTGCAATAATTTTTCGCATAATTCCACTGTACCTACTGTAAGCTCTCTCAAGAGCGTAATGGATACAATAAAAACTCCATCCTATACTGCACTGGCAAAAGCGTAGTGTGGAATAATTCGATTAATTGAACATTTATAACGAAATAAATTACTCTTAAAATGCATCAGTACAACGCAGCAATCCTGACTTATAGTAGTATTTGACGGTGTCGGTTACATTCCTGTCAAATTAACAACGTTTTGACAAATCTACTTCTGTTTTGTTGTTTACATAACAAAATATACAAACATCGTTAGTTATTCTAGGCTAAACCTCTCCCGTGATTGGCCGAAGCAGTGGGCGTAAACGGGCACCTGTAACGTCACGTAACGTAGACGAAAATATAACCAAGCGTCCTTGGTTACCGCTGTTTTGGCGAGACATTACCTTAATTACAATTAATGTAAAAATTTCGGAGATAGGAAGATACTTTCGGTGTATGTGTATTGTCGTGTCATATTGTATGAGAAACTTTGTTGGAAATGACACTGTTGGCGGTTCGCGCAATAGACCCTACATCAAGTTGTGTTGTTTAGCATTTCAAGGCACAACAAATAAGCATGGAATCCATCTTCGGTTACGTCGCTGAATCTCCCACACAAGAATTGTCGCTTGTGTTCGCTACGGTATTCGTCGTTACTTACTTATTCTGTCGCCAGTGGCTGAAAGTCGGTTACAACAGCAGCGGTAATGTTGTCAAGTTGCCTCCGGTTTGGTGGTCATTGCCAATCGTAGGCTCTTTGCCGTTCTTGCCCAAAAAGATGCAGGACCTTGTCGAATTCTGCATCAGTCCGAGCAACAAACTTGGAAAGATATTCTCGCTACGCTTGGGACCAAAGTAAGTATGCGGTTGCGCCGTACTCAGACTTATGCCTGGCACGTATCAATACATATCGTAGGCATAGTGATGACAGTAATTTGTTACAACCTACACAATCTACTGTTCTTCTAATGCTGTCAGAGTTCTGTTTTCGAGATCACACTGCAGCTGTAGTTTCGAGAACGGTCTTGAAGAAAACAGAAATTTCAGCATGCAGAGGCGTCGATTTACGTCCATTAAGGACTATACGCTTAAAGCGTATTACTTTGCCCAAGGGGGCAATTTTTGGACTTTAGGGGGCAGTCATCGTTGGTTTTGTGAGGCTAAAAATGCACCGAATTTATTTTCGACCGGGGCTCAGCTCCGGACCCTCACTGGCCGGGAATCATACGACGTTTTCCATTTCCTTAATAAACTGAGGAGAAAAATACCCCTTTCATTTCCCGCTCAATTCGATGCTATCATATATTCTCGTACCCTTGGAAAAATTTTTACAGGCACCAATCAGTAAGGATGCCGTCATCTGCCATTGAAGGCAATGCAGCACTTGACAAAGCTTAACGTGGGATGGGTTCGACTCGACGCTAGGGGGGGGGGTGGTTATAAACATTGGAGCGGAGTGTGTGGGGGCTTGCTAGTGTATCCAGGGGCGATAGACGCATCTGCTCAGCTGTCACTAGGATGGCGATTGTCCGTAGTCTACTGCGTAGCAATTTCTGAGACACTATTGAGATTTGGTGTGGAAGATGAGGATCAGCAGTAAAAAGATTTAATAGGGCATTGCAACACTTTTGTGGACTAAAAGCTTGGCGTATTGTGTCCAGATGCGTAGTTTTTATCAGCGGAAAGAAAGCAATAATCGAAGCGTTGGTTGTGAGATCGGTTGACTTTGCCGATCGTCCGGAAGTCTATGCGTCGTGGATGAAAGACAACCCGTCTAAAGGTTGGACCAACTTTCATCCCAACTCGTGATATTAAGATCTTGTACAGAGTGCTACAAAAAGTGGCTTAGACCACATAATAAATTTGTTAATATTGACCGATGTTCAAAGTTAAGCGGTCACATTTTTGCACGGAAAAATTACAATGCAACGATCGTTGACAATGTTCATGTGAATGATGACGATGTTAAGCGAAGATAACAATCAAAGTTGTCATTGCATGCACGTAACGCAAGTTTTTTTTACTTTAAATATGACTTAGCTGATAACCTGTGCAATTATTTATTACGCCCTTAAGGTATACGTAGGTCTATCGTTGTGTTGCATTATTGCTAATTGGTTTGGAAAATAGATATTTAGTTCTTTTTCTTATTTTCTGTACTATTCAGACGGTAAATTTGTAAAAAAAAATTTCTAGGGATTGCGTTCGCTCACTACGACTCACAGTTTCGCAGTCATCATCAGCTCTGTTTGTCGATCTTGAAGCGGTTTGGTTTCGGTCAGCGCGTGATGGAGACAAGAATCCTGATGGAAGTGGAAGAGATGATCAACAAAGTGCGAGACCAACAAGATCAACCTTTCGACCCGAGCCAACTGACCACTTCGTCCGTGGCCAATATCCTCATGAACATGTTGTTTGGCCATCGATTCGACCACTTGGACCCAACGTTTCGGCAGCTTATATCCGATATTCACGAGGTCGCCACCAACTATTCGCTGTTTCTTCAGATATTTCCGGCTCTGCGTTTTCTGCCGTACTATAAGAGGCACATCGCCAGAGTGCTCGCAAGAAGCCAGAATGTTTCACGTTTTCTCAACGATAACGCTGCCGCCTGCATTGAGGTGTGTGGTCTGCAGCTGTAGACTCTACTGTCTTGCGTAGACCTGGCAAGTTGCAGCAACGTTTTAATTTGCTTGTGCTGGAGGTTGCAGCGCTTAATTTGTAGCAAAAAAAAACGGCGTTGTTAATCGAGACCGTGAATCGAGACGCCGACAGCCCCGAAATAAAGACGCTAAAGTCGACAAGAGAGTGAGAAATATGAGTGGCATCCCTTATCAATTCCGATAACTTAGATGAGGGAGTCTGGGAAGCGCACTCACCCATCGGCAGATATTCGGCCAAAGTCTGTTTTGTACATTTTTGAGCTCGACTAACGCGTCTCGTGAAAATAAAAGTTTAGTATTTTTGTGTGCTTTTTTAAATCTCAAAAAATGGGCAGAGTGCGGGAGTGTCACCATAAACTGCTGGAAACACGGATATATTTCAGGTTTTAGCCGGACGTTCCTTACCAGATAAATTACGAATTTAATTTTAGAAACAGTTAAAGTATAGTACTCATTACGTCGTATTATGCAATTTAACAATGCAAATGCAATAGGGCCTACGTCTTGGCTGTAACAGGAACAGGTCGAGAGTTTTGTCAACTACTATGTTGAAGTCAAAGGACCTGAGTACGACAGGGAGCAATTGAAGTGCACGTTGAAAGATTTGGTGGCAGCGGGAATGGAAACGACGGCGAATTTCATTCGCTGGGCGATCGTACTTTTGACCAATCACGTCTCAGTACAGGAACGTCTTCACTCCGAGATTGACTCAGTTATCGACAGACAAAAACTGCCGACCTTGGACGACCGATCAAGGTCAATAATGGACATAGTTAATTTTGAGGACAGTTTACAAACGGCTCTTATAGGCACAATACAAATGTTTACTTACTTACTTAGTTACTTCTGAAGCCATGGAGGCAATACACGCAACGTTGGAAATGTCGAAGACAATAATTTCACGTTTCCTACGTCATTGTGTTTAGTATTTTCAATATACGTGGCTTGGTGCCGCAAAGTTTATAACGCTAGACTTAAAAGGCCTTGTATCCACATTGTAAAAACGTCGATCTTACCATCAAGAGATCGTGGGTTCGACTTCCGGTCGGGTCGGCGGTCGCTATTAAGTGGTTAGAACTTGGATGAGTGATCGTCTGCGGACAGGTAAACCATCTACCTGGTAGGTATAACCAGCATCAAAGTCAACTCAGTCTTTCATTTTCCGGGGTAGGTAAATCGATTACGGGCCTGACTGGCTGGGGCTAAGCTAGGGCGCGTTTGTCTGTGTTGGGTAGCAGGTGATCCCACATGGCACGGGTGAAGCCCCATAGCTTTGAGATGGGTTTCCTATACACATTCATATTCTGTAAGGCTGTAGCTGTTCTCAACGCATGCACTGTTTCGTTTTTTGCTAGACTGCCGTACGTTGAGGCCGTGATCCTTGAGTTGCTGCGCTACAAAACGCTAGTTCCGCTGGCCGTCAGTCACTGCACGCTCAACGATACCGAGGTTGCCGGATATTTCATACCCAGAGGCACAACGGTAAGTTGACGTTACGATACACGTTGTGAGCAGCAAGCTATTGAGGGTTATACAAGGTACACCAAAAAATCGCACCGCTGAAAAACAAAACGGTAATCCGAAAGTTCTTCATCATTATCGTCATCAGTTGCCGTGCCCGGTCCGAGCGTTGGAGATCATGCTACGCCATCTTAGTTTAGGATGTACTTGCTTAGATGATAGTGTTCTCATTTGCTGTAGAATCCAGCCATTTCTTCAGACTAGTGAGGTAGCTGCTGGTTCTCGGTTTTAATGGCCCTTTCTTGCTATCGAACTTTTCTGTCATAACTAGATTTTCCAGTTGATGACGTGCCTGAAGAACTCCGCTTGTAACTTTCTGATTGTTTTAAACAAATATTTCCCAGTAATTTCTTTAGCAGTTGTTAACTTTGAGAAAATTTGATAGAGTAAGACAACTAAGGTGGCTTTTTTAAAGCGCACTTCAAGCGTTTCCTTCGTTTATTTCCTATTTTATTCACTCACGTACTTAAAGGCTATAAGTTGCCTATGACAACAAAATGGTAACCCGTTTTAGAGTTTATTGAGCATCATCTGCCAAATGGGATCACATTCACACACTGTGTCGTCGATCCCGTGGGCGTGAAAGACGATCATCCGTAATACCCGGGCGAAATGTGACTTAGTCATTATGTCAGTTTGTCTCCAGCCACCAGCTGGCCCCTTCTCCTGAAAGCTCCTTTCTAAAGAATTATAAATTTAAATTTACGCTGCTAATTAACTACACGCTGTTAGGCCTAACTACCACCTGACATAAGTGAGCGTGTTGTGTTTTGACCTTGGTGGATGGTTATGTACTAAAATGGTTTAGGCCTACCTGTCCGCAGACAGTCACCCATCCAATTAGTAATCACCTTTAGCGACCTGACCGAGAGTCAAACCCGCGACCTCTTGGTTGTAAGTCCAACGTTATAACGGCCAATTGATATAGCTGGACTCTGTTGCGTTGGTATCTGCAGGTGATGTTTAACCTGTACAGTGCGCACATGGACCCTGATGATTGGCAGCAGCCGCAACAGTTCCGTCCTGAACGCTTCCTCGACCAGTCAGGCAGCCTCATCCACAGAGATAAAGTCATCGCTTTCTCACTCGGTAAATAACCGTGCAGTCCCAGTCTTAGGAGTCGTACACATTAGGCAGATCGCTCATAGTTTGTGCGGTTAACGGAGTCGGGTCTGTCTGAACACCGCAGATCACATATCAGAGCAACCGCAGATCCAGAAATCGCGGGAACGCTGAAAATGCAAGACTGGATTTTGTACCAAAAGCGCGCTCAAAAATGCAGGACTGGAAAAGGTGGGGAGAACAAATTACACTGTGCGTGTGTTGTTAATATAGTTAACCTTAGCTGTCAATAGTTTTATATTATGAAGACGAAATATAGGCCTACGTTCAATGCTATAACTAGCTGCATACAAAAATCACGTAAAACTGATTCATTAAAACACAATTTCCTGACTGCAATATATGTCAGATATAGGCCTACAGTTATGCAAATACATGTAAACCTATCACTGTCTGTATTTGTAAACATTTAAACACTTAAACATTTCATTACATTTTCAACTGAGTAAAAATGTCTGACAAACAGAAACAATAGGCCCCTACGCACGTGACGTTGTTATACTAGAAGCCCAGCTACGAAATGCCAACCGTTTTTGAGATACGGCGAACATAGGTTGAAACCTTGCATTGAAAATTGCAGCTAAACTGAAAAACAATAGCTTTAAACTGTACTCAACGTTGCAGGAAAACGTTCGTGTCTTGGTGAACAGTTGGCGCGTCAGGAGATCTTTTTATTTCTTGTCTCTCTGCTGCAGAACTTCGATTTCAAACCTCCACAAGGACAGGACTACATTGACGTCAATGAAGAGTGGGGTGTGTCGTTGATGCCTTCTGCTTACGAAGTCAGAATGGTTGTTAGAAAGTCATAAAGGGTTGAAGAGTGTATCAATAGCTTTTCACGGAAACCCATCGTAGAGCTACGGAGCGTCATCTACCATATTACGAGATCACCCAGTGATACCTAGCTGTCACCTGACACAGGTGAGCGAGCTTACCTTCCCGCACTAGAAATTAAAAAGGTAATTTTTAGCATTGTTGACATCAATATAAGCCTACTGCTGATTTCTTCTCATTTAATACCTCTGTTTCAACTAGAGGGCGCCAGTGTAAATTACACGTAAGCCTGCAGAAAAGCGTACCGTTGCTAACGTACAGGTCACGTTTTTTACTGCAACATGTAGTTAATGTTTAGAAGTCCATTCCGAAAAATGCTGATTTTAGTTCACCTATACATTTTAAGCATATACAGTGTATGTATTAGGCGCGTTGATCTTTCTCGTTTTTTTGGGTGTCGTTAATAGGCCTACTGTTGCTAATGCCTTTTTTTCTCGCCGTCAATGTTAATGTTCCCTTGTACAGTGTGGACCTACAAAGTTTTATTTAAAGCAACATAAAGCACATTAATGCCCGATTGTTCTCGCCACATTACTTGCTTTAGTGTACTGTTATTTGTACTATCATTAACGAATTAGACGATTGATTGATAATATATAATAATCCGATATAACTACAGTGTGAGTCGAAAATATTCATTCCTTTGAATTTTTTTGAACTTTATTTTTCAAAAACTGAAAATTTTAAAGCCATATTTTACACCCATATTCGGCGTTCAAATCCACGCCAAAACTACAGAGTTTCATTCAATTATTTTTAAAGTTGATGAAGTTATACTATATTATGCGCGCACCCAGATAATTTTCCATTTTCACAACGTACGTACCACAAAACAAAAACTTTTGATATTTGACAACAAACAAATGGTTAAAATGCACAAATTGCTGGAATATTACAAATACAAAAACAGCTGAGCTGATCCAGTAAAATATTTTTGGAAAAAGTTCATATTTGAGGTTTAAACTGTTCAACACCGGCCAAAGCACATTCAGACAATATTGCAAAAGTCTGCGGCAAGTCATACCGTATCTGCTGCAGCGCACGTTTTAGCTTCGGAATGGTCTTCGGCTTCAAGTTAGGTTTGTAAAATATTTGCACACATTGCATCCCATACATCAGTAGCCATGTGGTTAAAATCTGGTAAATTTGGCGGCCATTCATACTTTACAATGAGGTCCGTACAGAGAGCTTTCGAGTGTAGGCCTAAATGGAAAATTCTCTACGTTAGTGCGCATATGGCAAAACTTTGTCAAAACTAGAAATACGTTCTGTGGAACGAGGTATCTGTCCCATTGCCACACTAAATAGCCTAGCAGCTGCGTTTCAGCATTTGACGCTCTTGTGAGTCTGCAGACAATTTTGTCTTAAAAACGGTTGGTTGCCATGACAACAGGGGTCTTCAGGGGAGAAATTTAAATGACACCATCGGATAGCGAGGGCCCGAAAATAGGGATGTAGGTGCAAGCAGGGAGCAATTGTCTTTCACGGGAGCCGAGTTGTAGTCAATTTTGTCCCAAATTCGTTGCCATGGCAACAGGGGTCAGCAGGGGATAAATTTAAATGACACCGTCGGATAGCCTGGGCCCGAAAATAGGGGTGTAGATAAAAACAGCGCGCAATTATTTTTCACGAGGGCCGATTTGTAGTCAATTTTTGTCCCAAAATTAGTTGCCATGGCAACAGGGGTCGTCAGGGGAGAAATTCAAATGACACCATCATATAGCGCGGGCCCAAAAATAGGCGGTAGGTGAAAACAACTAGTAATTATCTTTCACAGGTGCCGAGTTATAGTCAATTTTGTCCCAAAATTCGTTGCCATGGCAACAGGGGTCGACAGGGGAGAAATTTTAACGACATCATCGGATAGCCCGGGCCCGAAAATAAGGGGTAAGTGCAAACAGCGCGCAATTATCTTTTACGGGGACCGAATTATACTGCTTTGAAATCTCCATTGGCTGTAATGCAAAATTTTGCAACTTTTGAATGGTTGCTATGGCAACAGGGATCGATAGGGGGGTAAATTTAAATAGCACCGTTAGATTGCCCGACCCCAAAAATAGGGGGTATGTAAACACAGCGCGCAATTTTCTTTTACGAGAACCGAGTTATACCGCTTTGATGTCTCCATAGACCATAATGCAATTATTTGAAAATTGGGGTAGAATGAGGGAAGGAGTTATCAGATTTTTATCCCAAACAAACTCGATCTTACTTTTCCGGTTCCGAATCACTGTGCAAAAGTTCATCAAAATCAAATCAAAATTGCGGCTGTAGGAGTGTTTACAGACAGACTGACGGAATGACAGACTGACAGACAAACGCAAGTGATTTTATTATCTGTCCTTTGCTATGCTATAGCAATGGGACAGATAATTAACAAAAATTGAATGAAACTATAATTTGGCGTAGATTTGAACGTCGAATATGCGCGCTCACCTAGATAATTTTCCATTTTTACAACGCATTTACCTCAAAACACAAACTTTTGATGTTTGACAACAGACAAGTGGTTAAATGCACAAGTTTTTGAAATATTACAGTTGCAAAGACAACTTATAAATTTTCAGTGTTTGAAAAATAAAGTTCAAAAAATTAGGGACGGGGTTACATTTTTTGACTCACACTGTACATAGTCTATTTTTGTGTACTGGTAAAAGTGGTATTGCACATACATTTCCGAGCTGTTTGTGACTGTGTGTTCATAATTTTTCATCTTGTACTCTGCAGCTTTTACTGCATTATGATTCTGCTTGTTTTAGTGCTGCACGGACATTACGATACTGTTTATTATCTGCAGTGTGCAACTGTTTTTTTCATGCTGTTCAATTTTCACCTGTTTTGAAGTGTTTTACAGACGTTGTGATTGTTATTTCATTTTTACTTTCTGCACTTTTTGTGAATAAAAGTAAAATGGTTGTGTTTAGTGCTGCACGGATTTTACGATTTTGCTTCTACTGGTTATTCTCTGCAATGTGCAACCGTTTTGCTTGCTGTTCAATTCTAACTATTCTGAAGTGTTTTTTTACAGATTTTGAAGTTTTTGCAGATGTGACTGTTATTTCATTTTTGTGCACTTTTTTGCAATGAAGGCTAGCCCTCTATTATATAGGCCTATACATTATACTAGAAAACCACGTCTGACCGTTGCCGACATATGCGGCCGTCTACCGCAGTTGTATATTTTGAACGTCAGTTAAAAGTCCGCTTTTACATTGCGTATAGAGCCAAGCGCTGTGCCCGGTGTGCCTGATTTATACAGAATCACAGTATTCGTAGATCATACATGGCCACGCGACATTGTATACGGGATAATTATAGGTCGACTATCTACGATTTTAAACGGTGTTTGTATAGATCGTTTAAAGCATTTTGAGCGTGTTTTGCATAATATTTCAGGTTTTTATATTACTGCGTTTTCTTGCAAACTATATTATTTGTGTGTTTTATACCTTTGAATTTCTGACGAATAAACGTGTGTCCATATTCGGCATGCAAGTGGGCCTCATAATAATTAGGCTGAAAGTAAGCAAAATGGAACACAGTACAATGACAGTATTATAGATTCAGCTTCGAATTTCTCTTTAAATCTTTTCCTAAAAATTTAAAGATTTATGTTGCACAGCAGAGTCGCATAACGATAGTTCCGTGGCGCCACCTTGTGAACAATACAGACTTGTGTGGCAACCCAAAATCGTCAAAAAATCCATAAAACCCCCTATTTTGGCGTTCAACGTCATTGAATTCGGCGCCAATCGAGAGCCAGTGTACGACTTCCTATTAGTGATTAATACTTGTAACCTAGGCCCTATCTTGCACCATTACTAAGATACAGCAACTTATTGGCGAAAAATCGCAAATTTTGCCCACCCACTCTCATTTAGCGCCCTCATTTGGGGTGACCCCCTTTGAATTTATGGAAAAGCTTTACGGTTCCTAAAACTAGAGTCTTCCCGGCAGCCGACGGTGAAGATTTGGTGATCCTA
>Ga0056128_1009903_pt1 | contig 11916 bp, 10 predicted proteins | sample WorMetLIZISLAND2_FD_71113 | JGI IMG/M metagenome (GOLD analysis project Ga0056128, IMG submission 71113) | Marine gutless worms symbiont microbial communities from Max Planck institute for Marine Microbiology, Germany - Olavius geniculatus... ... | reverse complement strand
CGGGGTAAAGCTCCGCCTGGCAATTTTGAGGGGTCCGACCAGGAATCGAACCCAGGACCTCTCGCTCTGGTGAAGTTGACCTGAGTCCAACACTCTAACCACTCGGCCACCGAGCTCCATGCCGTGGATATGGATATCCATGGATATATCCATGTGTGGATATCAAACTTGAGCCATCCTGTGGATATATCTATGGATATTATGCTGGCGCATCTGTTAATTAAATTGACTACTTATATCTCTGTATCTCTATAAAATTTTTTCCGTCTGTCGTTTATGCTCTTTATTTTCTCGTTTATTTATGTTAGTGAGTCAAATGAATAATCACTGACAAATCAGCACGTCATTATTTAGTTAGCCTAAATTAATTTATTGGCACCATATAGCAGCAACAGGTTTTAATCTTCGGCAGGGCCGGATTTAGCTGGTGGGAGGCCTGGGGCCCCTGGTGGGAGGCCTGGACCCAGTGGCGTATTTGGGATTTCAGAAAGGGGTTGGCTATCGAATTACAGGGTTTTAAAAATTGAGGGGTTTGGTGGGAGACCCCCTGTTGGTGGGAGGCCTGCCCCCCAAATCCGGCCCTGATCTTCGGTGCTTTAATACTGTTGGTTTTGCAACAACCATTTGTGAGTTTATTTGTATTTTTAACCACATGGTAACAAAATTACAAACTTTTGTGCTCACGAACTTATTTCATGCCGGTAAGAAGTACAAACCAAGTGTCCTTCAATAACGTCCATCCACTTCACCGTGTACCTGTAGGCGTACATGAACGCAACCTGCGTCTAAGAAAACAAGAATCCCAGCTGTTGCTGAAGTGCGCCGACCGTACCGCCTATATCCCAAAGCCACTGTCCGACTTCGAGTCGCGGAAAGAAAGCGATTTTCCGGAGTGACTGCAGTCCCATACACGCTAAAGCGACGTTGTTATATCGAATTCTAGAACAAATACTATGATACGACGCTGTAATTCGGCGCACGTTGGTGACGGCTGCAGGCAACAACATTGCCTTTAAAATTGCGGCTAAACCGCTGCAGATAGAGACATGGTTACTTTTGACAGCCTATAGGAATTTGCTATCGTCCTATCCAACTGTACCGTCACCGACTTTCTATGACGTATCGTTTAGCCACAATACATGCGTTACGGACAGACAGACGACATATCGTACCCAAAGCTCGACCTAACGGTCGACCAAAAACAGCGTCAGCAAAATTATGCAGATTTTCGCGAAAGCTGGGTATACTTAAATAAGATCGTATTTTAGTGCAAATGTGTGTTTATTTTTACTTTTATTAATTTTTCAACCAATTTAAAAGAAAAATGTCGGCGTCATATTTTTTTGGGGGGGGAATAGACGCTTTTGCACTGCTGTATTTTGCAAAAGTTTGGGGCTACATTTACGCAGCATAGGCGTCTGTAGATATGGATATATCCATGAATATCCACGGAAAATCTGTGGATATGGATATGGATGGGAAATTTCATATCCACGGCAAGCCTGGATCATATTTGTTTCTAGAGGTATACCCAGTATGAGAAGTTTTAGCGTTAATTTGTTAATTAATATAGAACTAATGTATGAAAGTTTATGTTGTAGAGAAAGAGAATATCTGCACGTCACCTCATTGCGTTATCACGGGTAAGTAATTTAACGGCTTCGTATATTTGTTATTGCATAGCATGACAGTGTCGCCGACGGCGAAGCATATGCCTACACACTGAAGCGCTACATCGAGACAGAAATTAATCCTATAATTTACCAAAAAATGCGTCCGTGTTGGCCAAAGTGCATTGAAAGTATTGTAGTACCAGGAAGAACCACTTATTTATCTTCCTCGATCCCTAGACATGTTTTTGTGTGCCACATATCTCACTCATCGTGCATCAGAAAAGATGACGAAACACGTACGACTAAGAATATGATAGGCCTCTGTCCTGATTATGAAAACTGTATAACTTTAAAATACTTCTATACTATAGTAATTATGTAACGCAGCATACCATCGCCTTCAGCTAAGTGAATTTAGAAAGCTTCTGCCTTTCAGCTTCTGGGGTTTTGCCCCCAGACTCCCCACCTGGGCTCCGCCCATGGACCCCGCTCGGGGACTTTGTTCCCCAGACCCTCTGCACTGCCTCCTCGTTTTTCACATCTTGGCTACGGCCCTGATTTATTTCAGTCGGCTAGTAGTTAATACATATTTGGTCGGCGTAGTGTAGCTAAAAGCACTCAGAACGCACGTTGCACCGGAAACATTGATATTTATTATCGTGTAAGTCGTTCGCCATAACGTAGGCTCCATACTTTCTTCCGTGTTCTGTTTGTCTGTTTGCGCTAGCTTTTTCGTAATTGTATTGTATTGTGACGCCATCTGACGTATCAGTGGCGTAGACAAAAAGCCCCCTCCACAATTCTCCAGACAAGACGTAAGCATACGTTGAAAGTGCATTAAATTTGCCAATTTGGTTAATTTATTTTTGGGGAAATAATTAAAATTGTTGCCACCAGATCAAGTTAAAATTCCCCAAATTTGATTTTGGCTGGGACTCTGCCCCAGACCCCGCTGGGGGAGCTCACAGCACTTCCCAGACTCTCCAGCTAGATTTTAGGGGGCCCTAGTTCTAAGGAAAGGGATGGTAGGGGCAAAGAGGCGAGAAAAATGAGGGGAAAGGGGACGGGAAAGAAAAGGGAAGAGAGACGAGGCCCCCAATTGACATTTATGGCTACGCCACTGTGGCTTTTTCATAATTGTATTATATCGTGTCGCCATCTGGCATACGATTCAATAAATTTCTGAATGAATATACGAATGGTTCAGCTGCTCAGATTATCGAAGCTGTCGACATGACGGCCGAACCTTGTGAGGATTTCTTTCAGTTCGCTTGCGGCTCATGGAATAAGAGACATATCATTCCAGAGGACAAGACCAGCTACAACCCGTTCGAGAAACTCAACGACGAACTGCAAGTCATACTAAAAAGTGAGTCAGCCTGCACTGCCCTGCAGTGCCGCCACCGCCGACGTGTTTTGCTTTGCATCAGTTCAACTTCGTTTATTTATTGGCTATCAGATTGAAGTCAGGACGAAAGCATCAAGGCTGTGCACCGTCGTGGCACTAATAGGGTGTTTACACGATGAAGCAAACATGAAGCAAATGTATTGAATATGCACGACGTGAGCTATGCTTCATGTTTGCTTCATCGTGTAAACACCCCATAACACTGCAAACCCATGAGTGACGTTCTACATCGTGTCTCAGAAACGTGCCGGTTAATTTTTTAAATAACTGCGTGAAACTACGACTTTTGCAGTTCACAAGGTAATGTAGCAACAGTTTATACTGATGAGGTGAGCCAGGCACAGTCATCTACGTCAAGTTTTTTATGATGTCACGTGCCAAAAATTATTAAAATCGGTTACTGTTTTACGGAGCTATTCATAAAGCGGCACGTTTTTGAGACACGTGCAATAAAATAAGCGCTCGTGATTTGCGCGACATATGGCGCAAAATAAATGTGTTTTGACCGATTAATGGACAAAAAACTAATAAAGCGTACGCCTATATAATAATAACTGAGACGACTGATTGGCCGACGACGCAGTCTGCCTGCAATAGCCGCATGAGCTTTTTGCGAACTGATGGTATAAGATCTAAGCCCAAAATTAGTATATTCACACAGCAGTACTTTATAACAGAGACGAATATTTGACTGTGCAACTTGTGTACAAATTTATTTTATACAAATTTGCAAATTTGTAGGCCTACGTGCGTTTTCCATATTTGCATTTTTAACCTCTGAAAACTCGTACTTGAGCTTTCAGTATTTGCATTTTTCATCAGAGCAAAGTGTCCCGCGTGTTATACTCACATTTTTACCTGCGCTTTCCACTAGTCTAGTTGCATCTTTAGTGCATTTAATTGATTTTTTCGCGTTCATTATCCCTGAGTGCAGTATTTTTCTCTGCTGTGATTTGCTTTCGTAGCGATACTAGAAGAGCCGGAAAACGAGTTTGACACGGAAGCGACGAAGAAAGCCAAAGACCTCTACGCTTCGTGCGTTGACATCCGTAAGCATTTTGTCTCCGGCCATTAAGTGTCGTCTTCCAATCACACGTCACATGCGAACTCACGCATGCATATTGCATAAGATTGGATTTCGACCGTCAATTTATTCTGCTACATTTGGAATCACACTGCAGTGTTACATGTCACCCGCGCCTGCATGCTTTAACCATGCAGCCATACAGGCGCGGTACTCGATTTACCCTCCCCCGGGGGGATGAGCTGACCTTGGTGGGTGATTTTGTCCACGAAGATGGTTTCCGTGTCTGCAGAGAGTGACCCATCCAGGTAGTAACGGTTCGATTCTCACTGCGGGTCATTTGCAAGTAATTTTGAGCAAGTTACTAATCTACTGCGTGCTGAAGGCAACTCAGCCTCCTACCCTCAGCGGGATGGGAAATGATTAGTAGCTTACCGACTGCGGGTGAAGGTTTAGTGTGGCTGATTGAGGCGGTGGTATGTCTGCCAGCTGCAAACCGCGGGTCCAATTGTTCGCTGACGCGGGCTATGGATGGCCGCATAGTGCGCTGCGGCATCATTAGCTCATGCCAATCAGCTGCCACTTCGATATTGTAAAGTGTTTCTGGTCATCAGTCTGACTCGTGTAAGAAGCGCTATAGCAAGTACCGCACATTTCACTTTTCACCTTAACCACCTGATAGCGACGACTATACAGGGAGTGGAACCTGCGACCTTGCAATGGTAAGTCCGACGTTCTGTCGTTATGCCAGCTGGCCCGCAAGTGCTATTTAGTCTGTCTGTTACAGATGCGGTGTACGAGGTGGGAGATAGGCCGCTGCGGGATGTTGTGGAGTCATTGGGAGGCTGGCCTGTTCTGGACGCTGACTGGGCGCCCAAGCACGAGGCGAACTGGTCTCTGGAGCGGATTCTAGGACGACTGCGTGGGGTCCACAACACGCCGCTGCTGGTCGAAACCTTTGTCGCCGCAGACGACAAGAACTCCAGCATGAACGTTATACAGGTGGTCCGACTCATCAGATCGTTTACCAATAGCCTACTGCAGATTCTTCGCTGCGGCATGCTAAGTGCATATGCTGGTACAAGTAGCCACATGTGTCAGAATTTCCGTAGGGATGTACGCGACAAGTAGTTTAGGAGATGACAATGTTGTGTCTAAGAGGCGACAGAGCCGTACTTATGCAACGGTCGAGCTTGTGGTACAGTTGTAGTCCGTCCGTCCGTCTGTTTGTCACGGATGTATTCCGGCTAATCGGTGTGAGATAGGGCCTAGGTTGCTATTGAACACTAATAGGAAGTCGCATATTGGCTTTCAAATGACATGAAAATCATTGACCTTGAATGACCTTGAAGGGTGTGTAGGCAATTTTAGTTTGGTTTATTTCCTGAGTATTACATGTTATTTTACCACAATGTAAATTTCATAGTTTCAAGACTTCATTTGTCAACAGACACATGTTATATTGGGTGTACTGTAGTTGTGTTTATGTCCAGTGCTTGTTTTTATGTGTATTTCCTGCAGTGTTATAATTTCGTATTTGCTCACAGCAGTGTCTGATGCACGTTTGATGCGTTTCAATAGATCAGTCAGTCACTTACTTGCTTACTTATTTGCTTAGGATATACAAGTACACGTTTATTTTTTTTAAATGTGCTGATGTGTTGCTGTAAGATGGACCAGGCGATGCTTGGCATGCCAAGTCGTGAGTACTATCTGACGGAGACCGACAGTGAATACAAGGCGGCCTATCTGCGCTACATGATCAACGTTGCTCAGCTGTTCAACGCAGACGAGAACGCTGCCGTTCGCGACATGCGAGAAGTTCTCGACTTCGAAGAACAGCTCGCAAATGTCAGCTCTTGTTGCTTCCTTCGTATACATTTTCTTTTATCTCCTGGGTGGGTTGCTATAGCGCTTTGTCTTAGTTGGTAACGTGGTCGGTCGGGTCAACGAAGTTAATCAACGCCCGTTCCGCTAATACTTGGATAAATGACCGTCTGCATTTAACCAGCCGCCATTTGATCAGCTGATCAGCCTGACCATACTTGCGTGGGTAAGCGCAGTGAGTACTATCGACGGTCGGGACGTAAACAGGCACACGGCGCGATGCACTAGCCCCGCATCTGTGTTCACCTCGCAATGTAAACTGGTGTCTGGCTGAAGACTAAGGGAATGGAGATTAGCGCCGCCCTATGGGCTTCACAGTTCGGGAAGGATTTTGCGTTTTTTGCTTTGGTTCCTGCAGCAGTGATCTTATAAAAGTGGAAAATCTAGAAAAAAGAACTGAGAAGTCGATTCCAACTGCTAACAAGTTTGAAGTGTTTGTAGGTTTATAGTTTACAAAGACGACCTGTCTTTTGTATGCTAGCTGTGTGAGCTGTAGTTAGCCTGTGGTTTTGAAAGAAACGTTTGCGTGACGTTTGCATTGCAGGTGACAGTCCCACAATCGGACAGACACGATACCGGAGTCATGTACACCAAGATGACAGTCAAGCAACTGAAAGACGATGCACCTTGGGTGCGTTGTTCGATCTATAGCTCATTAAGGCAATGCAAAAGAAGACGGTTTTTGTTAACGATTATCACATTAGCAACTTCATGTGCCTGAATAGTGAGCGTTATAATGAGCCAAGTGAAACTTATTGACAACATAATACAGTATTAGGGGCCTATTATCTACACCGTCGGCCATAAAACGTGGCACTTTACTTTTGTCCACATCTTCAGCAATTACTGACTGATTTTCAAAATTCTTTCACTGACACACTCTGCAGACAATTTGCAATAATAATGATTAATACATATTTCGCCACACCGTAAATGCATCTTTACACTACTTTGTGAAATATAAATGTAAGAAAATCTAACGATACTAACAAACATTTAAGTAAATAAATAAAACACTTCAGATCAACATTGCGGTGAATGATCCGTACGGCAATAGACTGCGTTAGACCCACACTCTAGTGTCATACGGATCATTTACCGAAATGTTGGTCTGAAATGTTTTTGTTCTCATTTACTAAATTGTTTTGTCTGTTGTTATCATTATATATTGATATTTCATTTGTATTTCGCAAGGTAGTGTAGAGACGCATTTATGGTGTGGCGACATATATAATAATCGCATTATTGCAAATTGTCTGCAGAGTGTGGCAGTAAAAAAAACTGAAAATCGGTCAACAATAATTGGCAAAGATATAGACAAAAGAAAAGTTGCACGTTTTTTATGGCCCACCCTGTAGTTATATGTTTTTTATTTGCTGTTTTGCTGCACGTAGAGTACTGGCGAATTACCTGATGTGGTTACTGCTGATGGATTTGGCGCCGGAGACAACTGAACCGTTGCGCCAGCAGCAGCATGAGTACCGCAAAATACTTCAGGTAGACTCAAGCATCATGGCTGCATTTCACTAACTCTCATTGTTTCAATTACAGTCACTGCAACCTTCAGCGCTCGGTTCGTTGTATTTTCGTTTAGCTCGTTCCTTTTCACGAAATTTGCATAACTTGGATTTCTTAGCATTTCTGCAGTGTTTTGGCATTTTGTTTCGAAGTCACGAGTTTCATACTTGACAACGAAACGAACTAATAAGACATCAATTTATTGAAGCTGGTTCGGGGGTTTTACTAAGTCATTTTTACGTAAGGCTTGCTCTAGCCCAGATGCTTTCTTTGTCGTACTTTTAGTTTACAACATTAGCACACAGCTAAAGAGTGATAAAATTGCGTTGCAGGGCGTCACAAAGCAGCAGGTCCGATGGCAGAAGTGTGTCGATTTCGTCAACGAGCGGTTGGGAATGGCCGTCGGACGACTGTTTATTCGTGAAAACTTTCAGAAAGAAAGCAAAGAGACGGTAATTACACTCTACTTTCTCATATGCATTATTATAAGTCATAAGCGTGATAATTTTCATTTTTAAAATGGTAACATTATTTTACTGTGAATTGTGGCGTTTAATTTGATCTGTGGTGTATACTAGGCGTTGGAAATGATTCGCAACATCAGGGCGGAGCTGATAAAAATTCTGGACGAAAGTGACTGGATGGACGATGAAACGAAAGTCGTTGCTAAGGAAAAGGTGAAGGTGATCTTATTCTCCATTATTAACGGCTTATTAAGCCGGCGTCTACATCTGCGAAAAATAAACTAAAACAAAAAGTTGTATGCGAACCATTAATTTTAACCTTTAGGCCTGTTGCTCATGTTTAGTTTGTGTACCTTTGCCTATGGCTGATTATGATAATGCAGTGTTAGTGGTTGTTGATCAAATTTCACGGTATATAATTATAGTGCCACTATTTGGTATAAAATTACTGAACGTCGTGTTAATAGACATTGCCATTGTTTTGTGCGAAAACATGTAGTTATATTTAGTCGTTTACTACCAGATATATGGCTGAAATTTTACTAATTGTTCCAGTTTACTTCTGTATAGGCGTACGCGATGGTCGAGCGAATTGGATATCCGGAATCAATACTGAACGACACGGAGTTGGATGCAATGTACAAAGAGGTGAATTTTAATCATTTCCTCATGGCATACTCTCTCTACTTGATTTTTCTTTAAATATATAAATATAATATTTCAATATTTTCGAATATTTCTTATGATAATTTAGGCTCTAAAAGTTGTGTTATATACGTTGGCTGATGTCAACATTTGTATTCATTTTTCACGTTTCGTAACGTTTTAGTCATAAAAAAATGTTACTTCGCGTCATAGGCCTATATACACTGTGTCTCAAAAAACATCCCTGACATTCTCAACCGTAACTTGAAAACCAATTATTACATTTTGATAAATTTTGGCAGGAATATTCCTGACACAACTTGCCATCAAACGACCATTTAGTTTCCCACCTCACCCAACGTCTGTTAGCGCACTACCTGGGGAAAACGCAACCAGCAAAATATCACTTTTTTATCCAATGTGATATGATTGCTTAATTAACATAACGCATAAAAACACATTTTGTTCACATTTCTGACACTGTGGCTGACATTTCATTTAGTTGTCCGTTTATCAACTGCATGCAGTAAAATTGCTTGAAGTGTTGGCCCACTATGCGAACACAGGCAAGGATATGCTTTCTCCATTCATTGACATCAGTATCGATAAAGTTCTTCTCCAGACCAATCCAGGCATTACCAGTCGCTTCTTGACTCTTCAAACATTTCTAAACTTCATCTGGTAGACACACTGCTGCTTAACAGTCAAACCTTGTAATAGACCGGCTGTTGGGGCCCACAGATTAGGACAGATGGAATTTATTGACGTTTTTTTTCATTCATTTTAACACGTATTAATAACATGTAGCGTGCTTTCCCCAGGTAGTGGAAAAGCAGACGTTGGGTGAGGTGGAAACTGAAACACTTATTTAATAGCCAGTTGCGTCGGAAATGTTTCTGCCAAAAATTATTAAAATCTGCTAGTCTTTCTTTAAGTTATGATCGATAATGTCGGGGATATTTTTTCATTTTTTCTGTTTATTTCAATACATATTTCGCTTGATCTGCTTCCTAGGTAGTGCAGAAGCATACATTGGGTGAGGTAGAAAACTGAACGGTCATTTGATGGCAAGTTGTATTTGGAATATTTGTGCCAAAAATTATTAAAATCTGGCAATTGGTTTTTAAGTTATGGTCAAAAATGTCGAGGATGTTTTTTTGAGACACAGTGCAGTCAGTCGGCATCTTTTTTTCTGATAATGTGTAGGCCTAATGGCAAAGTTGTAACTTTGCAGTGGTGAAAACGTGATTTTTTTTTCTAATATCTCGAACTACAACGTCATGAGTACGGAGTTTATATAAACGGAAAGATTTTAACTTAAAACTTAAGCTTGCCAGTAAATGCATGGCATCTGTCGGATCAGATGAACGACGGCGGTAAGCGAAGTATAATACCCCGTTTACGCGATCAAGCAATCATCAAGCAGACATCGAGCAAGAGCAAACGTAGAGCAGTTAGAACACACATCGTGTACGTGTATTTTGGATGCATTTGCTGGATGCTTGCTCGATGTTTGCTTGATCGTGTAAACGGAGTATAATTTGCACGATGACGCCGATTGATGACGATGAATGTGTATTGTAAACTGTTGCTCACTGCAGCTCAAGTTCGACCGGAATCAGTATTTTCTCAACATCATGAACGTCGATAAATACGATTCCATGCGCGACATTGTCAAGCTTCGCAAGCCCATTGACAAAGACAAGTGAGTCGCTGTTATCTGACCAGTAAACTCACCAAATGGAGCAACTATACGAGGCCCCGGACTTTTAAAAATTACTTTGTCAAATCGTGCAACTTTTTGACAAGATGTTGGGACAGTATGGTCGGCGTATTAAAAACGATTATATTCCACATATATTATCATGAAAGTTTTTTATCATACATAAATATTCACCATAATCCTTTTTGTTGTGCCATTTTTGGCACTTTTGGTTTCTGGGATAGTTTTTTTTATCTAAGTTACTGTTTTTTAACTAAGTTACTATTTTTCTTTAGCTCAACTATTGACGTTTAACTTTAAGTTTAACTTTAGTGATTTGAATTTAGTCAGATAACAAAGCCAAAAAATTTTTTTTGTTCATCTTCGTTGCGAAAATAAGTTACTGCAGTTAACGATAGTTTAAAACATAAGTCCATTTATTATGTATGCTAAAAATCGAATAATAAGGAAAACATTGTTGGCAATATATTGTAGATGGGAGCAGCATCCGGCTATTGTGAATGCATTCTACAACCCAAACACCAACGACATAGGTGAGTGTGCTGCGAGTTTTTACGCGCGACAGCATGTATTGCTTCGTACGTCTTAGCCATCGTCGAGGTGTCTGTCCGTCTGTCCGTCCGTCCGTCACACCCTGGCACTGTATCAAAACGGCGACACCTAGAATCACGAAATCTTCACTTTGGCTGCCCCAAGACTCTAGTTTTTAGTGACAAAATTTTATGCCCCTGGGTGATGGGGTTCCCCTCGAACGAGGGTGTCAAATTGGAATACCCCCTAAAACGTTATTTTGCCATTATTGTCCCTTCAGTGTGAAAATGATTGCAGATAGGTAGGGACTTGCTGCATATCGTAACAAGCACTGGTGACGTGCTTTTTAGATTTGTCAACATCGATGACCTTGAACGACCTTGAACCCCCAAATGAGGGGTTTTGTTGATTTTTTTGCAATTTTTGGCTGCAGCGCACATCAAGTTCAAGGAGGCTTGCGCAGGCGGGCGTCAAAGACGGCTACGCCCTAAAAATGGTTATTTTACCGCTTTAGCGTGAAAACAGTTGCAGATGGACGCAGATATGCTGCTTATCATAACGAGCACTGGTGACGTGCTTTTGAACGGTGTCAACATCGATGACCTATGACCTTGAATGACTCTGAACTCCCAAAAAAGGGGTTTTAGTGTTTTTTTGCAATTTTCGGCTTGTTACTTAAGACGCTGCTGAGTTTTACGAAAGCTGATCAGATGGGATACTGCAACTGGCGAAATGCGTCAGAACAATGATGTTTTATTAAATAATTTTTCTTTTATTTTGTATTTGTTTGCTACCTCTCATGGTGAAGAGATGTATATATTTACATGTTTGTGTTTGTTAGTAATTATAACTGCTGGTGACTTATTTTTCACTTTTAATTATCCTATACTTTGTTTTGATTGTTTTGCCACATCAGTTAGTTTCATGATTGATTACAGGAATCCGGCCCGTCGAGAGCCACAAGGGGCCCGGGAAACATTCTCGCCCCCAAACATTTTTGCGGGCCCCTCTTGGGAACAAATTTTTGAATTTTTCTTTTTTAAAACGGTGCATTCTGGTGTAGCCTACTTTTTATTTCTGAGCGACGGCGCCCCCCCCCAGAC
>Ga0056128_1009900_pt1 | contig 11919 bp, 9 predicted proteins | sample WorMetLIZISLAND2_FD_71113 | JGI IMG/M metagenome (GOLD analysis project Ga0056128, IMG submission 71113) | Marine gutless worms symbiont microbial communities from Max Planck institute for Marine Microbiology, Germany - Olavius geniculatus... ... | reverse complement strand
CACCTAGAGAGAAATAGGGGGGGAAGTTTGTTAAGGGTGTATATCAGAACTGCTCACTAATTTTCGCTGAGCAATCTACACCCTTAATGCATGCCGTGGCTACACGCATCGATTTCCTCGTTTGAGGTGTCGTCCGAACTTCTCGGACGACGAAATCGAACAGATTGGATGACACAAACGACATGTCGAATGACGCGTCCGATTTTCTCGTTCGAGGTTTTGATGGGCGTCTTTTGGCTGGCAGGCAAAAAACGTCGTTCAAGGAAATCAGAAAGAATGAGCATGTGCATTCTGTTCGATTTTTTCGGACGAGGTTTTTAAACCTCGGAAGGCTCAGCGACGTCGCTGCCGCTAGGAAAAGCCGACTATACCACCTACGTCTGCAGCCCAGCGTCCGACTTATAATCAGAGAGAAAAAACGATTTCTCAGAGGTTCCATGCACGCTATCATCGCTATGTTAACGAAACACTGCTCTCTAAATCTACAATTACCGCTAGTATAACACACATCACATGCAGTGACATGCAGTTGTTTTGCCAGGTGATGAACAACTAGTCGTAAATAAGCAACACCAATACTGAACGCAGGTTTTGCAAATTTTTCTCACAATAAAACACCTTGCTAGAGAAGATGCGCTACAGCCCATACAGTTCTTGTTGCAGTAGTGATTTTCGGGGTCATCCAAGGGCAACTATTTTCAAGTCATTTGAAAGCCAATATGCAACTTTCTATTAGTGCTCAAATGCAACCTAGGCTCTATCTCTCACTACTTCCGAAATACAGCCAATGGAAACATGGTTACTATTGACAGCCTATGAGAAGTCGCCAGCGCCCTATCCAATGGTACGATCTCAGACCCCTACGACTTACTGTTTAGCCACAATACCACACGATTGACATACCATAGTGCATTATGACCCTTCAAGGTCATGCAAGGTCAATGATTCTCATGTAATCTGAAATGACGTATGCCACTTCCTATTACCGGTAGCAATAATAGTAACTTTGGCTTTATCTCTCACCGTTTCCGAGATATGGCCAGTTTTTGCACTGAATTTCCTACCCCTACCATCCATTCAACCAAAAATTTAAAAATGTTCCCTTGCGCTAGATCGATGAAATTTTGCATGCATGAGTTAAACGCACATGGCTAATTATTCGTGTAAAAAGTTTTCCACTACGACCTATCCGTTAGCCACGATACGTCCGTTACAGACAGACGGACAGACGACAACCATGCCAATAGCTCGACCATCACTTAAGTACAGTACGGTTGGCAAAAGCAAATTGCTTCCACTAGGTTCAGAAGTCCGGCTGTAAGACGTATCCCAGACTCTAAGACTAACCTAGCCTAGTTCTAAGCTGTGTCAATCTCCACATTAGAGTTTAACCGCAAAACTAGTTCAGTGAACATTCACCGACTCATGCGCGATGCGTGACACTTGCCTTACAACTACCCGCAGATATTCATCCAAAAACAGCATTTACTCACATCCGCTGCTCTGTTCGTCTGCTAGAACATGATTTTCTGTCAAAGTGTCGCTTGTAACTCATCACAGGCGGGTGCCAGAAACAAACTGTTCTCACATTACAACTGCGCGGACAATGCAAGAAACAAACATCAACAAAAGCGTATCCAGCGCTGCACCACAATGCACTGCGCCTAGCCGTCATGACTACCGCCGCCGCAGCTGCTGCAGCAGCGGGCTCCTGCAGGTGCTCTCGTAAGCCCCGCCCACTGAGGCCAGGTAGGCGGCCGTAGGAGGTAAGCTTCTTACATGATTTTTTTCTCTACAAATGTTTCCAAACAATGGACTGCGGCTACCTCCTACACTACAGACTACTGCCATAAATTGCCGGAATGTTAACGATTTCTTTTTGTAAATTTACATCGGCGCCCCCTCACTCCTGGCTTGAACTTGAACTTGGGCGGATCCGTTGCCGGACACTCCTCTGGAGTGGAGATTGTCTTCCCATCCGTACTTATTCACAATCGTCTTTATTTTTGTTCTTCCTTTCATTTTCTTTCTAACTAAATCTGCAGACTGACTTACACTGTTCATATCGTCTGTCTTCTTTTCCAATTATCTGTTTGTATCTTTCTATTGTTAGTCTTTTTTTTACTGTGCTTCCCTCGCATTCAAATGTGTGTCGTGTTGTTTCTTGTTTCCCACAGATATAGCACTGTTCGTCTTTCTGTCCATAGTTTGAATTCAACTTCAACATATTCGTCCTAACTTCGAACACTGTTCTGGAATTTTCCCATGCGAGATCCATCAGATAATTCTTTAACTCTGCATTAGCACCTGATATATTATGCAGCTTGGTCTTCTGTGAACTTTCTTCCATTATTTCCTTGTTTACTTATCATTTACCTTCTTTTGCATTATCCTTCTCCATTGATTTGCTGTCATATTTTTATTTGATTGTCATTGTAGGTAATGTTCACAGTGTTATGCTTTTTCAATAGTTGCTGCACTCTGGGGTTTGCATACTTAAAGATTACTACTTCCGCTTGATTTGTTTATATTTACTTTGGCGATAATATGCATGTTCAAAGTTAGTTTTTGCTCGTTCCTTATAATTGATGTTCGTTAACTGCTGAATGATACGCTGACTACTAGAGTGTCGACTGTTCTGTGTACATGAAAAGATGCGTTAAGCTTATTTTCATCGTCATCGCGTCGTTGTTCAGAAGCAGCGGACAAACCCCACCAGACGAAATGGTGAGTCGTCGCTCAGTGATCGTGTCTGGGTTCGGACTGTGGTTTGGCTACACATTGACGTACGTCATAGTCTGGTCATTGAACACTCAGTCGTTTTCACGAAAACAGCAGCGACACCTGGTGCCTTCAGCTCCAGACGCACACGTTGAATTGGACGTCCACGCGCCAGCAGTCGGTGCTGTTCAACGATGGCACGACTTTCATGAGAGCAGCCACCTGAGCCAGAAGCCAGCGTTAGCAGGTGACACGTGTTTGCTATAAAACTGTACAAAATGTGCAGATTGCAGTAGTTTAACATTCACCAAGTCAGTCAGCTTGAGCCACTATGACTGTAGTATTAAATCTACGTCATTATCATCAAACATTTGCAAACATACCAGCCTGAATTTGACACACAATCATTCCCTAATATTATACATCATTTATGAGGCTTTTACTGATCATGTGTATATTACGCAATGACAAACAGTTAAGGGCAGTGCTGACTTATACTGTCACTGATTTATTTGTAGTTGCTTGATTTTGTTATTATTAGTCTGCCCGGAAGCAATAGCTTGCGGAGCGGACTTATGTTTTAGCCCAGATGTTTTTTTATTTATTTATTTTTTTCTGAGCACAAGATCTCTGAGATGCGTGGGCCGACCGGCGTGAAATTTTGCACGATGGTCAGTACTAGGCCGAATTTTATAATGCCAGTCCCAAATTTTGGGGAGCACACCCCAAAAAAATTTCAGGGGCCAAAAACATGCAAAATTTGGTCCGATTTCGGACGATTTCGAAGGTCGGTGGCGAATATCTCCGAAACGGATGAAGATATTCAAAGTCGGATTTTTACTTTATCTACCGCGATTCCTCATGCGTTAGGCGAAACAAGTCCGGTGAACTTTGGTCCAGTAACCTTGGAGATCTCGACGTGAACTTGTACCCACTTAAAGCACATATTTTGGAAAAACATATTTCGGCCCCTAGGGGGTGCTGCGCCCCCAAATTTTTACACGCGCTAGAGAATACCAAGTCTTACTAGCGCACCCCCCACCGGGAGCGGGGGCCCCCTTACAACTTTTTCAAAAGGGAGTCAAAAATTGGCTTAAAATGCAATAAAGGAGCGCTTATAACTTCGGAGTTAGGGGGTGTAGCCCGACGAAACTTTGGCACTTGATGTGTCTCTAGGTTGGGGTGTTAACGCAAGTACGAAATTTGGGGGCAGCACCCCCCTTAAAATTTGGGAGGGCAAAAAACGTCCAAAATTTAGTACATTTTACGACAACTTTCGAGTTTGACCGCAAATATCTCTGAAACCGATGAAGATAGCGACAAAATCTAAACGGCGTTGACGAGAAGGATCCTATGGGCGTTGAACAAAAAAATTTTATGAAATTCGGTCCACTACGAACAAAGTTTTAAGCGCTCATTTTGACCTACCCTAAGCGCATTTTTCAGTAAAACATATTTCGGCCCCTAGGGGGTGCTGCGCCCCCAAATTTTTACATGCGCTAGAGAATGACCAAGTCTTACTAGCACACCCCCCACTGGGGACGGGAGCCCCCCTTACAACTTTTTTCAAAGGGGGGGTCAAAAATGGGCTTAAAATGCAATAAATGAGCACTTATAACTTCGGAGTTAGGGGGGTAGCCCGACGAAACTTTGGCACTTGACGTGTCTCTAGGTGGGGATGTTAACGCAAGTACAACTTTTGGGGGCACCGTCCCCCATAAAATTTGGGAGGGCAAAAAACGTGCAAAAATTGGAGCGATTTACGACAACTTTTGAGTTTGAGCGCAAATATCTCTGGAACCGATAAAGATAGCGACAAAATCTAAATGGCGTTGACGAAAACGATCTTTTAGGCGTTGAACAAAAAAAATTTTGTGAAATTCGGTCCACTATGAACAAAGTTATAAGCACTCATGTTGACCTACCCTAAGTCGAAAATGCGCGTTCGGCGTATACCAATGCATTTGAGTTCGGGCCACGTGACTTTGATGCCGGGGAAATTTTACTTCCTCCCCCTAATTTCCGCCAGTCGGACTTAGGGCGCCGGCGGACTCACATTGGGCTTTGCCCCAAATTTCTAGTTTTTTCTGTACTGCATGTACTCAGTCATATGTGTTATGTTGTGTTACAGAGGAGAACGTGCCACGAGTTCTGTGTTGGGTGATGACAAGTCCTCAGTCAGTCAGATCCAAGGCTCAGCATGTAAAGGCGACGTGGGGCTCACGCTGCAACATGCTGCTGTTCATGAGCTCTGAGGCAGACCGCAGACTTCCCATTATCAGCCTTAATGTGTCCGAGGGTTACAAAAACCTCTGGGGGAAAACACAAGCTGCATTTTCTTACATCCACCGGTACCACCGTGATGACGCCGAGTGGTTTCTCAAGGTTGACGATGACACCTACGTCATCATGGAGAACCTGCGACTGCTCCTTCGACAACACCAGCCACATGAACCAATCTACTTTGGGCGTCGGTTTCGGCCGTATGTTCGACAGGGTTACATGAGTGGCGGTGCGGGGTACGTTCTGAGTCGCGAGGCGTTGGATCGGTTTGTCACACTGGCGATGCGCAATCCACGACAGTGTCGACGTGACGTCGTCGGTACGGAGGACGTTGAGATGGGACGATGCTTAGCATCCGTTGATGTTGCTGCCGGTGATTCACGAGATGAACATGGTCGAGAACGTTTCCATCCTTTTGAACCCAGTCTACATCTGATTCGCAGTGTCATCCCCCGTGACAACTGGTTTTGGCAGTACAATTACTATCCAGCGAGAGAAGGTCCTGAGTGCTGCAGTGATTCATCTATCTCATTCCACTACATTAGACCAGATCAGATGTACACGTTTGAGTATTTTGTCTACCACCTCCGGCCATTTGGCACTATTTCTGTCAGTAACAGTTCTGCAGTAGGTGATGAGAGACTTCCAGCAAGCCAGCTGACAATGAAGGTTGCTACGGCTGCTGGCAATGCTGCTGTAACGAATGCATCATATGTAAAAGCAGCTTCCTAGGTATTGCCTAGGATTGGCTCATCGCAGTTGCTTGTTAACAGTCAAACAAATGCAGTCACTCACACAGTACTGTCAAAAAACTGTAACTTATTGTATCTAGTAATTATTGGAGTTGAAAGGAATGATAATGATAATGTTTGTGGTGCTATCATCATGGCAAAGCCATTCCAAGATCTCACACAGTTTATTTGATGAATGCAGAACAGCTGAAAGTTATTTACTCACCCAAAGGCTGATTTGAGCTGAATGGTTAGTGTTGTACTAAGCAAGTTACCTGCCCACAGTCACCCATCAAAGTACTAGTCAGACATGGCAAAGATCAGGGCAGCTTTATTGATTGTGACAAGCTACTGCTAACCTATATAAATGTACTACTGTATTCGTTTTTTGCTGTTGCTTATTTTGTATGGTTTGGGCTATCAATTTGACTAATAATATCACACGCTGGTTATAATAATTTAATAAAAATTTTGGCGCTGGTATATATAAATTTAAATTGTCACATCTAGATAACTAAACATCAGTTATGTACGCGCTCTATTAATTGGCCATGCATACATTTGTTTGAATATGCCAACAGTCAATGTAGTGATGCACGTGTAGCAGAAAAATTCCTTACATTGTCGCCAGTGCTTGTTATGATAAGCAGCACATCTGTGCCTATCTGCAACCATTTTCACGTTAGACGAGCCAATAGCGGTAGAATAACGCTTCTTAAGGGGGGAGGTGCCCCTCTTTCGCCCTCTCATTCGTGGGGACCCCCTTCACCTAGCAGCATAAAATTTTGTCACAAAATACTAGAGACTCTAGGCTATCATTTGGTGAAAACTCGAAGTCTCTATCTCACCTGTTCTCCAAATGGTACTGGGTTGTGACAGACAGACGGACGGGCGGACAGAATTACTGTAGCTAATACGCACTATAGCTAGCTATGTTAGCTCTCGTGCGTAAAAATGAAAGCTAAGAAAATATAATTTATTGGAACTTATTTGCTGTTGGGTAATACAGCTGTTGTTTATTTCTGCTAATGTTTATGCATTTTTCCAACGTAATACAAAACAGTTCTAGTCATTATGTTGATAAGCTTTTTACAGATATCATATTCCCTTATGCATTAATGGATTGTGATGTTACATGTGATTAGTTACATGTGATTATCAAGATGCAAATTCAGCACTGATAGTCATTGAATGATACAGTAAATGTATTAAATCTACTTATGTTCTCTTATTTAACTGTGAACTAAACAATAGTAATTACATTTGATGTATTTAGTGACAGTAATAATCAGTATTTTGAATGGCCTACTGTACTTGCAGTCGTGCCTATAGCACAAGGTTGTGTCTGTTCACTCTGTCCTGCTGTCCATTTGTGACGTACGTATTGTGGCTAAATGGTATGTCGTATGGATCGATGATGGTACCATTGGATAGGGTGAAGATGAGTTCCTATATGCTGTCAATAGTAACTTACTGTTGATTAGTAACCATGTCACTGTGTTCAACAGTTTGGCTGCAGTTTTCAACACAGAGTTGCTGTCTGCATTTATCATGTGCCAAAATACTGTATTTATAGCTTTGATTGTAGTATTTGATATAGCAGCATCACTGCAGCTAGCATGTATGGCACTGTAGTCACTTAGGCAATTGCCTACTTTCCATGACTGGAAGTCAGATGCTGGTTTTCTGATATATGAGGTATAGTCGGCCTACCCTAACGACAGCTAGGCTTTTTGTTAATACGTACTTACGTAGTGGTTGTCAAAATTCTGAGGAAGTCATTCTGTGAACCAACATCTCTGAACAATGTGATTAATGTAGTTTGATTTATTATCGTTGTTAGCATTGTTATACAGCTTTGTTATGGTTGTGCTGCTGTGCTGTTAAGAAACTACTCATTTAGCATGTAGTAGTTTTTTTAGTTGAGTTTCTTGTCATGCACTTTGACATGTATTATTAGGCAGCAGCTTCACTGTAAGATAGTACCAAGACGTTGTAGACAAATGTAAACAAGTAGTTGCAATTTTTCGCAAGGTGTTACATAAACCCATGCCGTGAGCATGTAAATGCCCTCATTTGTGTAGTGCCCATACCCAAGGAACAGTTCCAGGCAGTTGAATACCTACAGTATTCACATGGTATGCATGCCCACTTGGTGGGCATTGTCATTTGTCATTGTGCATCACTGAACCAGAGGCAAGTGCGTCAGATCAGCACTAACTGTTATTAATTTACTCACCAGGGAGGCTGTTTAGGCCTCTGGAGTTCAGAACATAACATAACAATGATAACATATAAGCTTACATACAAGAGAAAAGAGTGATTGTCTTTGTAATGCTTTTACATTTTTGATTCGAAGCTATTCACAGCTCCTGAATATTGCTGTCTAAATTCTATATCAACATGGTCTTTCACTTTAGTAGGTGCTGTTTTGTATGGTTTGTCTGATCAAAGAACATTCCAATGTCCAAAACGTACAGTCTGTGTATCATTTTAAAACTTCTGTCATAGCAAGAGATTAGATATGCAATCGTGTAGAAGTACAGTCACAATTTTTTTCAATGCGTAGCGCCTTTTTTCTTGAAGTTCTTTGAACAGCACAATGTATGGCTTTGATTTTTTGCCAGCTCTTTGATCGTGTCATAAGGACATTTTTATGTACAAGAATTCAGATATTATTTTACCACGGTACAAGTCTCTTGTTAGGCCTAAATTCGAGTATCGTTTTCACGTGTGGTCGTCTCATTTAAAGAAAGACATTTCATTATTGGAAAGGGTACAGCGCAGCGCAATAAAAATGATTGACGGGTTAGCGGACAAGGATTACTTCAGCATCAGCAGATAGAAAATGTTAAATCTGACCACATTGGAAACAAGGCGTATTCGTGGAGATTTAAATAAGTATTACAGGTTTTCAAGAGTTTTAAATATTTTTATTCTGGGTGGTTTTTACGATATCAGAACTTTGTCTACGGGATTATGAACAAGTCAGTAAAGACCACAGCAAGATTAGACGTTAGCAGTGGCGTATTTAGGATTTAGAAAAGGGAGGGGGCATGGCTAGCGCCCAGGGGGCGAGCCTATAACGGGTGTCTGGGGGGAGCCCCCAGCGGGGTCCAGAGGCAGAGCCCCTGGTCGGGGGGTCAGGGCGCGAAGCACCCCTGAAGCTGAAACACTGCTTTTGAACGTTCAATAGAAGCCGCAAATTCGGCCATTTTTTTCTGAAATTTGCTGGAAAACGGCAAAAAACGCACCTTTTCATATAAAGTCGCTTGTAAAAAATTTTCATGATCGGGCCAAAAAGGGGGGGCATCGCACCGTGCCCCCCCCCGTAAATACGCCACTGGACGTTAGGAAATATTTTTCAGCAATAGAGTTCTGGATGAATTGAACAAATGAACACGAATACAATGTTATTTTCAAATATTATAAAAAAATTAAACCGCCACTTCAGGTTTAACAGGGAATTTATAAAAGTTTTACTTTTTATCCCATCATTTGCCAAATGCTAATGCAATTTTATTTCATTTTTCCAGTCAAGTTTAAGTTTAAGCCTTTTTAGGTCTTGTGGTTTACATACTTGAAAAAATAAAGTTATATTGCCACTTCCGCTTAAGGTTGATGTTTACTTCATGGTTGGCGGTAAACATTCACGTTTAAAGTTTTTTTTGCTTCATTTTGATGCCGTGTCTCTATTTAGGTTGAATGGTATGCCAATTAATATAATGCTGATGAAGACAATGTTGCTGCTGCTTTGCGATAAATAATATTAACGCTGTAATTAGCCTAGGTAGCTTGGTGGTTGACTTCGTCTGCCTAGTGTTGTTATGCATGTTTCAGACTAGTTTAATTATGGGAAACTGCAATTGATTGACATATTCCTACCCGAGAATAAATTTGGGGTTTTGAGTGGGGAGAAGCAATAATATTCATTCCTTCGTTCTTTATATGCTGCTTATTCAGTATCTGCATTTTGTTGTTTTTTCTTGGGGGGGAGGGTGGTGGCAGTCTGATTTTGGTGTTTTTTTTGCATTTTTTTATTCATTGGTGTTTTACATCGCTGCTTACTCAGGCTATTTATTTTTTTTTTACATTTTTTGATATAATATTCATTCACTAGGTGGCGCATTACGCTGGTTTAGGTAGTTTTATGGGTTGTAGATGCGGCTTATTTAGCTATAAAATTATTTTTTATTGAGTTTAGTACGTCTTTGATTTGCCAGGTGGCGCCACTCTTCTGTTTTTTTCGTATTTTTTGTTTTTCCCCCAAAAGACCTAGCCCCTTTTTTCTTTATAGGCCCCGTAAAAAACCGTCTTTACAATGATGGAATTCGCCCAAAAATTGAACTTTGTTCTCGGGTCTCAATAGTCAATTATTTGCAGTTTCCCATAATTAAATTAGTCTGAAACCTGCATAACAACACTAATTCTACCTATTTCAGTCACTTCTGAAGCAATCTGGGGTGGTGGTGATATTGCCCGCATCACACTGACTCTGTGTCAGTGTGCTGCTGAATAATATCACCTTTTGTAATTTTTGCTGTTTTCAATGTGCATGTCCTTAAATGTTGCCGTTAACAAGTGTATAAACTGATGTTTTGTACATTTTTATTTGCTGTTTTATTACTAAAATACTGTTTGCTTACTGGTGATCAGTTACAAAGATATTGCACTTCAGATATTTCTTACAGTAGCCAAGTCGCTTATAATGGCGTGACTGAACAAAGCAAACGACACTTGTCAGGCATGATGTCACCGCTGGCCGGCATTGCTGACAATACTGAACGAAATTTCTTTTATATCCACGAAATGGCCATATAAGTAAACAAACTAATATTGCACAGTGCACACATCACCCGCTTAATATGGGCCCCGACCACAAATGTCTATGAAGTTGAGTCAAACTAATGTCTGAGGTCATCTCGTAGTTAACCGAGTTTTTAGCCAATTTTTGGCAAAAAGTTTACAAATTTCGTTGCCTTGGCAACGAAAGTCAACCATGATAGACTTACTTAAATTATTTATTTGCTCCACCCTCAAAACCCCTGGTTAGATGCAAGAATCTTGGAGATATCTCGTACATATGTTGAGTTATAGCCCATTTTATCCCAAATTTCGTTTCCATTGCAATGAGGGTCAGTTGGGGTAAAATTCAATTGGCAGCATTCGCTGACCCATCCTCGAAAACCCCCATATAGGCTCAAAAATCTTGCAGATATCTCTTACACAAGGCAAGTTATAGCCAATTTTGTCTCAAATTTCGTTGCCATAGCAACAGAGGTCGGTCGGGGGAAATGCAGTTGGCAGCATTCAATGGCCCATCCCCGAAAAACCCTTATAGATGCAAAAATCTCGCAGATATTTCTTGCACAAGGCAAGTTATAACCAATTTTGTCTCAAATTTAGTTGCCATCGCAACGGGGGTTGATCAGGGGAAAATGTGATTTGCAGCATTTAATGGCTCAACCCTGAAAACCCCCCCCATAGACGCAAAAATCTCGCAGATTCTTTTACACAAGGCGAGTTATAGCCAATTTTGTCCCAAATTTAGTTGCCATGGCAACGGGGGTTGATTGGGGGAAAATGTGATTTGCAGCATTTAATGGCTCAACCCTGAAACCCCCCCCCATAGACGCAAAAATCTCGCAGATATCTTTTACACAAGGTGAGTTATAGCCATTTTTGTCCCAAATTTTGTTGCCATGGCAACGGGGGTCGGTTGGTGGAAATGCGATTGTCCGCATTCAATGGCCCATCTCCGAAAAACCCCTATAGACGCAAAAATCTCTCAGATATTTCTTGCACAAGGCAAGTTATAACCAACTTCGTCCCAAATGTCATTGCCATGGCAACAGGGTCAATAGGGGAAAATGTGATTTGCAGCATTTAATGGCCCATCCCCAAAAAACCCCCCTATAGATGCAAAAATCTTGCAGATATCTCTTACACAAGGCGAGTTATAGCCAATTTTGTCCCAAATTTTGTTGCCGTGGCAACGGGTGTCGGTCAGGGGAAATGCGATTAGCAGCATTCGATGGCGCATCCCCAACCCCCCCTATAGATGGCAGATATCTCTTACACAAGCCGAGTTACAGTTTATTTTGTCACAAATTTCGTTGCCATGGCAACCAGGGAGAGTCCGGGGTAAAATTAAATGACACCGTTAGATTGGCCATCCCTGAAA
>Ga0056128_1009897_pt1 | contig 11920 bp, 4 predicted proteins | sample WorMetLIZISLAND2_FD_71113 | JGI IMG/M metagenome (GOLD analysis project Ga0056128, IMG submission 71113) | Marine gutless worms symbiont microbial communities from Max Planck institute for Marine Microbiology, Germany - Olavius geniculatus... ... | reverse complement strand
TCTTACTATCGCTGCCCACCGCTGCCTATCTAGGGCAGCGTGGCTTAACTCCTGCAGGGTTGTCCCACACCACTGCTCAATGTCATCTGACCATTCTCGGTGAGGCCGTCCTTCGTCACCAGCGCTTCACTATAAAAGGTCCATCGTCACCATGCGTGGGGTCACGAGTTTGACTTTTTGGGGTCACGTGACGTTATCGGTCACGTAAACATTCGACTCCCGGAGGTCGACTTCCTATGGGTGGTCCATAGTGACCATGCGTCTATCTGGCACCGTTATGGAAATGGCGCCTCAAATATTGAACGCACAGATGTGGACACGGAAAAAAGATGGAAAAAGGAAAAGAGAAAAAAAAAGAGAAAGGAAAGGAATGGAAAGGAAAGGAAAGGTGGAAGGGGAAAAAGAAGAGAAAGGGGATGGAAAAAAATGGAAGGAAAAGTAAAGAAGAAGGAAAATGGAAATGAGAAGGGAAAGAAAAAAAGGAATGGGAAAGGGTAAGGGAAAGGAGAAGGGGAAGGAAAAGAGGAAATGTATAGGGAAAGGAAAAAAGGAAGGGCGAAAGGAAGGGAAAGGAAAAGGGAAAGAGAAAAAGGCAAGAGAAAGCGGAATGGGAAAAAAGGGGATGAAAAAGGAGAAGGGGAAGGAAAATGGGGAAGAGGAAAGGGGAAGAAAAAGGGGAAAAAGAAAAGGAAGGGAAAAGGAAGAGAAAGGTAAGGTGGAAGAAAGATAGCTTAAGAAAAGTTGGACGCACGGACGCACGGACACTCAGATGATTTTATACTCTGTCCAATGCTATGCATAGCATTGGACAGACAAAAAGTTTGTCACCAGTGCTTGTTGTGATAGGCAGCATGTCTGTACCTATCTGCAATCGTTTAATCGTTTGCACGGTATAGACAAACCAATAGCGGTAAAATAACGTCTTTTAGCGACATTTACGCCTTTGTTTGAGGAAAACCCTTTAACCCAGCGGCATGAAATTTTGTCACGAAATAACAAAGACTCTAAGCTATCATATGACGAAAACGCAAAGTTTTTATCTCACGTGGACTTGGGGCAGTACCGGGTCGTGACAGAAGACAGACAGAATTACCATAGCTAATACGTGCTATAGCAGACAGTACCTGCTTTCGCGCGTACAGTAATAGGCGGAGCAAGAATTTGCAAATTTCCGAGACATAAAAAATTTAGCGGTGCTCAACATTATTTTAACAACACATTTTGAGTTTTTAAGGACAATTTTCTGACAAGAAAAAAATTTTCCACAGCCAAAAATTTTAGGAAAAGGCGAGGGGGAGGCGGGCAACGGCCACCGTACCACTAGCAGACAACTTGGTAAAATAAACTGCCGGCAACGCACAAATCAATCTGTTCAAAATGTCCACGATTCAATGCACACTTACGACAGTGTCCTACAGTGGTCGTCTACGCGAATGGGAAAATAAACCCTATCGCTCGGTAGGCCTATGCTGGCTCGATTGGATGCGAAGATCAATTAGAAATCTTAACTGTCAATGCCAATGTTTAATGAACTTGCTTGTCTTCTGTCTACAACGTCACTATACTGTTTGCCATATCGTTCAAACTGGACAATTAATAACAAAAAGCCCAGCTGATATCAGTGACCTTCAGAGTCATCTGAGGTCGGTGGTTTTCATGTCATTTGAAAGCCAATATGCCACTTCCTGTGATTAATATTAGCCTTGGCCTCTCATCGTTTCCGAGATATGCCCAGTCTTCTGTTGAAAAACGCACATGATTCATACCCTTCTTTTATTCAACCCTGAATTTGAAAATCTTAATATTGGCCTTGCACCAGATCGCTGAAATTTTGCATACCTAGGATTAATACGCAGGGTTAATTATTCGCGCAAAACGTTTTTTTCTCTTACGACCTACCGCTTAGCCACAATACATCCGTGACAGACAACGGACAAACGAGGACGGACAGACAGACAGAGGACAACTCGTAGCAAAAGCTTGACGGTCGGTCGGCTAAATATGACGTTTATTTAAATTTCTATTCTACAGACCCCCAAGATTTAAAAAAATTTCACCTGTAAATCGCGCCTTTGAAACAGTGTTGCTGCTGCAAGAACAGTATGTGATGAACACCTTTGTTCGTCAAAAAGACAGACGAACAGACAGACAGACAACCACACAGATAAAAACAGCATAACATATCTATTAAAATTTAAAATCTTGCAACAGCCTCCTTAAAGGTTATGCTACTGAGACCTTCTAATGATTTACTGAAATTACGCCACTGCGAAAGAAAGTTTTAAATGACGTCATTAGACAGTCAGAAAGTGTACAGGAAAGAGACAGTCATGGACATTATGCGGCACAGGAAGTTGTTACTGCCTGGACAACTGCCACATGCCGGATGATCGATGGTGAAGACAGTCCTGCTTGCTGGGATCAGTCGACGGCATACGACAGAAAGGAAGAAATAACTGATAACATCACAGAGTGGACTAAACTGTCACTGTTCAAAGCTATTCGGCTGTCATAAGATCGTCCTTCATATGTAGAGCAAGATATATTTGGCCATAAAAATTTTTAACAAAGGGACAAAAAAGAAGCAGCAGCGTATGCTGCACAAAATTCAATCGCTAAATTGCTATTCGGGAAAAAAATATTCGATATACTTCCAAATTAACGCGAATATGCAACTAGACGACAGACAAAACCAGAGACGAAGACAGAGGGCGAGATATCATGCCATTGTCACGAGGGCGTGCAGCCTGGCGACAAATCAATGACCAACACAGCCTGCAGTGGCCGATCATGGGTGATGTATAGCTTAGCCTCTGCTGGTTGCCACTTTGTATTGTATAATACACACAGCGTAAACTGGCATAATATCAACAACATTACATACATTAACCTGCCCCATGCGTATACACCGAAGGGCCGAAGCATGTGGGTGCTGCATTTTTGCACAATGGCATTCACCAATCGCTAAGGGTTGCCAAAGTGACACTGTATTGCAGGTAAACGTAAAAATATAGGCCTACATTGAGCATCGCTTATTGGTGATGTCTGCTTATAAAGATACATAAGGTTTTGTGGATTTATTTAAATTTAGATTTTTTCACACACCCTGAACTTTTTTAAATACTACTTTTTTCACGCAGCTTAATTTCTGGCGTGTATTGGATAGCTCAAGTAAAAAAAATTAAAAAGGCGCGTCACATTACAAAAATAAAAAAATAGTGATTACTTAATTTTTACACCAAAAATTTGCACAAGTGATTACGTCCGGCATGTCTCCCGACGTGCAAAAATTTGATGAAAATCTCTTCACCGAGGGCTGTGAGACCTTCGTTCAATGTTCTTGTCACGTCACTGCTTTACTGAAACAGTTCCTCACAAGAGTGAGAAATTTTCCAGCTTTTTAAATTCCTTATCCTCCAACATAACCTTGAACAATTATCTCTGCCAATACACTGTAGGTCTACTTCCGCCTCAGATTTGCTTATCGCAAGTAATCAAATATACTGGTCTGGTAATGCAATTCACATTGTCGATAGCCAGAAAGCTAATGTCATCACTCAGCAAATCATATATTTGAAATTATTCTACTTGAAACTACTGTGGCAGATCATCTGTAAGATCATCGTTTTCAATGCAACGCTATCATCAATTTCATCAAAATAAAAAAGAAGAATACATCCTTCAAGCACGTTAACAGCAGTTTTGAACCATCCTACATTGACCGCACAGTATCCATGTTTTTTCACATAGTGCATGTTACGAATTCGTCATTACAGTCCAGAATTTCAGAAACGTCGTGCAAGCAGTTGACAAGTACAAGCCTGCATGCGAAGCAATTGTACTGCATTGCTTCCTGGATGCGCCCTATATCGCGAGTATACACTATACACCCGGGCATTGCACGGACAGATTCGCCGTGCAGTCTGAGAACGGCTGCAGCCATGCGCGCAGACACAACAGCAGCAGCAGCAGCAACGCTATGCAGTGATCGATTTCAGTATCATGCATCCGTCCCTCCGGCATGCCTTCAGCAATGGTTTTGCAATGTTTGGACTCAAATAGCCTAAACCGTAACTATGTATATACAATAACCGTTACCTCTTGCGACGCGTCAGCTATATAGGAATCATTGTTTTTTACGTAGATTTATTTTCTGTCCACGTACGTCGTGCGTATGGTTCCCCAGCTTGTCATCTTCAGACGGATATATCTCAGCAACCAAGCATCGGATCCACTTCGGGTTTGGTTCTAGCCTTCTAGGGTAGGGTATTCGGGGTAAGTCGATCAAACGGTCACGTAACCGATGACGTCACGTAACCCCAAAAGGTCAAACTCGTGCCCCCAATATCCTTGAGGCCGCGTATCTCTATCGTGCAAGATAGACGCATGGTCATTATTGATCACGAATAGGAAACTATACATATACCCCCGAGTCCATTGGTCATGTGACCTTCAATCAAAATGTTAAGAAAACATGATCTCACCCAATGTCACTTATCTTGTATTGGTAAAGTGACCCTTGTTGTTAGACAGCGTGTCTGTGGGTGTATGCGTCTCTGCGTCCGCGTCTGTCTGTCCCCAGTCTGTCCGCAAAACTTCTCTTAACCCTGTTCCTAACCCTAACCTTATTTTTTAACCCTAATCTTAACCCTATCCTAACCATAGCCCTAACTCTGTTGCGACATCCGCAGATCCGCAAATTCGCCGATCCGCTTTTTACCATCGTCCGACAACGTATCTTTTGGGGAATGTTTATATGCGTAATTTAGAAGAAAGGAAGGCTGAGACACCCATGGATTTATGATTTTAATTTTTTCCTGTAAATTATACCGTTGAAACAGTGTTACTGCTGCAAGAACAATACGTTACGTATAGAGACCCCCTCAATGATTTACTGAAATGGCGCCACTGGATGTTTAACAGTTTAACCTCTCTATCTTTTCTAGTCTAGATATCTGACGTGTTGAACGATGTGTTCGTACATGTTCGGTCTTCCTGTGGCTTAATACCAGTTCATCTAGTTCAGTTCCTGGGAACGAGAGTTCCAGGGAACGAAAGTACCAGGGAGCGAAAGTTCAATCTATGGAACTTTCGTTCCCGGGAGCGACAGTACGTGGGAACAAAAGTTTCATAATTCAGTTCAGTAGGCCTACACACACGTGCTTAGTTCTCCCGCTCCCATGCTTTCTGTCAAGATTCCTTTTTTTCCAAATTTTTTTTAGCAAAGTGTTCATTCATTTCCTCCGTTTTCCAGTTTCTTGCTGAAAATTTCGTTCTTTATCAACGGTTCATGCGGTATTTTGTCATTATATTACAAATTAGTAATATTGTCTTACTTCAATCAACAGACATTAAAAACTAAAAGTAGGCCTACTTTAATGTACAGACAAAAATTAGTACAAAATGGTTTCAGAGTACAAGGTATGTTTTTTGCTTATGTATTTATTTATGTAGAGGCATAATGCAACAAAAATTGACACTCGAAAAATTGCAGCAAATATTTTTGCCTGCGGCGAGACATACATGGACCTTACATACAATATTGCGGGTTTGATATGATGTAGCTGGGGACTGATTTTCTGTGATCAGAGCACTTTCTTCATATTTTACTTAGACCAGCTGTGATGTGCGGTTTTTATGCAGACTCCATGTAAAGTGTTAAATCGTCGTTAAATAACTAAGGAAGTCAATTTCGACGAACAAATAAGCTAATGAGGCATAAAAAATAATTATCCATGCGTGCCATCAAAGTTGGCTATATTTATATAGACTAGGGTTCGTTAAATCACTTCACATACGAGTGTGAGTGTTTATGGTAACTGACCGGTTGACTTGGGTGCGCCTCGTTTGACGGTCATCCATTTGTACGTGGCCGCAGAGTTCTGCGCCGTCGTACAGTTGGACTCGGAGCCGCTACGATGTTGGTCATTAATTACCGGAGTCAGTGCAGTGGGCGAGTGTCCGGTGCGTTGAGTGCACAGAGCCGCCGTGTACTCGGAAGCCGCCGCACCGCTACACAAGTCTAACGAATTGCTGGCAGGCTGCGGGTGATGTGCTGACGCCACCGGCTGGTCGGCGTGGTAGCCCGGGTAGAACTCGTAGTCACCAGGTCGAGACGACCTCAACACGTTGCTGCCGTTTGCACCGCTCTCCACGCCGTAGAACGCCGCCGCCGCAGCCGCCGCCGCGTACCCGCAACCGGAACTGGTATTCGACGGCGACGCGACGTCCGCGCCTGCAGCGCAGAAACCCGGAAACGGAAAGTCGAAAGCGGCGGGTGCCGCGGCGCCCGGGGGTCGCGCGACGCCCGGGTGGTGACCGTACAGCACCACTGCCGCCGTTCCGCCATCGTAGAACGCACCCCGCGACCTTTTGATACACGCCTCACCGGATATAGCGTCGACCACGTGACCGGAAGTGCCACACGACGACGCCCAGTTGTTGGCATTGCGGAAGCAGTCGGTGAAGTAGTCGTTCTGGTGCAGGTAGGTCGGTGCTGCGGGCGGCTGGTAATGTTGCTGCGGTTGGTGGTGGTGATACGGTGATGCCGGTAGAGTGCTGTAGGTCTGACTGTCCAGGTTGCACAGTGTATAGGCGTCGGCGCCGGCGGAATGCATCATTGCGCGCTGGGCAAGCTATGCTTCATCATCATCACGGTGGTGGTCCGTCCTTCCGTGCGTCCGTACGTCCGGCCGGCGACGGGGAAATATATACGATGCCGTAAATCAGTCAGTCTGCAGCATGCGGCCCAGTCCGGCCCGTGGCCTGGCAGTGCGCCGGGCCGGGAGATGGACGGCCGATGGGAGGCTGAGGGGAACGGGGTGGCAGTGAGGTGGTATAGGCTGACTGACTGCTGGACACACGGTCCGGCTGCTGCTGCTGCTGCTGCGAGGCTTAAATTATGATCTGCTGCTGCGTCGTCGCTGTGACCGATCGACTGACCGACCAATCAGACGCCGCAGCCTGCATGACGTCATCATCCCGGCATCATCATCGTCATCGTCGTCGTCATCGTTTCGTCGTGATCCTAGCGCCAGCAGCAGCAGCAGCAGCGGCATCAACTGAGATGTGACGACACGATGCACGATGTTGCTATATTTATACGACGACGACGTAGCTGCAAAGACTGGCACGATGTCACCGCAGTGATGATGGCCTGCAGACGAGCTGTATTGTCAGCGTAAAAAACGCTGTCGAATTAGCACACCAAGTCGTGGTAGTGATTTATGTGAAGCGCTGATTGACATAGCGACTACCTGTCTACCGTGCAAACATAGCAGCAGTTATTTCTGTATTTGCTAGTTGTATTTTAGCTAGATCTATATCCTGCAATATCCGCCGCGGCTGCTGTTTGCATTGGCAGTGCACGGTACACCAGCACTCGCTACAGTGCTTCAGTGCATCCTTAAACTCTGAAATGGTCTTAAGACCTAGGACTACAGATTCCAGATACTTCTCTTTCCGGTCACTGCACACTGTTGCAAAAATAACGATTGCACACCGAATATAAACAGCGTAAGACCTCGAAACGAAGTTTCATGCACAATACGCAATTTAGCTTACGTCAACCCATCGAAAACAGTCTGATGTTCTGCACGACAGTGCGACACTAGCTACATTGTGCGTGCAGGTAACAGCTACTCACCTATACTCCATTCACTCTTTCACTGCAGCGCTGCCTCAGTCCAATTCACTCCTAGGTGTACCATACATACGGAATCTTTGCATTAGAGGCATAGACGTTCGTCACCTCTGTGATCAGCCAAGCATGGAGACAGCGGGCGCGGCGTCCCAATGAGATAACGACATCCTAATGCATTTACGGCGTTCCCGACCAGCGGCCGGCGTTTAATGGAACAATCCAAAGAACACGTCGTTTAGTTATCATTAAGACTGGCCGCCACCAATAGGCTATGCACACCTGTGTAATACGGGTATGTGTAGGTCTGCTGCAAATGATTGTAAAGCTAAAAGGTAAAGGTGGTGTATAGCTCAGCAAACCCCTCACACAGCTAAAGAGCGTCACCTGCCATATGGAATCACACAGTGTTATCTGCCACCCGACACAGGTGAACGCGCATCAGAACACGGGCTGCATCCACATACACGCATAGTGAAACAAGTTTTCTGCAAAACTGGAAAATAACGATAATCTGCGGTGGACGGACAATGCGGACAGCAGATGCTTGACGTGACACGCTGATGGCTGGTCTGTGACTCTGTAGGCCTACTCTGCAATCTGCTACCTCAGCCTAGCCTAGCCGAGCCGTGCTCTAGCTGCCGTCGTGGCCGGTGTTGATAGCTGACCCCAATTACACTGCACGCACGCCCCGCCCTCCAGACCACGCTGCTGCTGCGCTGCCGCCATTGTGTGACGTCATCAGTCACCATGACAACCACGCATCACACGCGCATCACTGCCCGCCTGAATGCCAGCTGCTGTATCCGCCACCGGCTTTGAACTGCCGCGGGCAGACGACGTGTACACGTGGGTCAGTGATAATCATAGTAGCAGCTATAGGGCCTATAAGCACACCGGCTTCCAATCAGCCATCTCCGACTGACAGCTATAGGCTGGCGAGCCACTGAACCACCACGGTTCGCGTCTTGTAGTTGTCGTATATCGAACAACATTGGCCGCAATCCATCAAACTTTGACACACCGGCAGCCACGCAGGCTCGCACTGCAGTCTCACACACGTTCAATATATTGCTACCAGTGCTGCACTGATACTGTAAGCTTATATATTGCACCTCGTCTAATCTCAGTTCATAATATTTTGACGTGGCTGCGGCATTCATTGTCAGTCAGTCTGCAGTCCACTCCGTCCAGTCGTTCGTTTGACGCTTGCAGCAGCTGCAAAGCGCTCGTTTTAATTCACGCTGTAAACATTCTGCATCTACAGTCGCGCATCAACGACAATTGCATAATTAACCATGCATATTTCGATTATTTCTCAACTTTGAGCATCTTTTGAGCATTTTTTGAGCTTTGTTTCACCTTGCAGCATTGCGTCACTGAGGCCATGAATGCATGGTTACATGTACCAACGTTTGCATGCATTTCGTGCATGTATTTGATTTTTCAGGATTTGAGCTATGCGTTCTTTTTCTCCGGCATGTTTATGCACAGACGGGCACGTGGTTCGTTATGCGGTGCCCGTATATGGAAACTGTTAAAGCCACGGTTGCACATCTAATTTTGTGCGTTAAGTATTTTTTAAAAATTTTTTAACTATCTTATCGAATACATTTGGACAACGGTTTATAGGCCTACGTTTTCGTATAAATATTTTTATACATCAACAATTAACGAAATTAGTCTAGCCTTTCTTCAATGTAACTATCCTTTTTGTCCGTTGCTGTGCTTGCAAAGTTGGTCTATATTGTTATAATAGAAAGTCAAAGTTTACAATGTGTCCTGAACTAAAAAAACAAAATAACACATACGCAATAAAACATTGTCTGCCAATTGTTTTAGTGAAGCTTGTAAAAAGTATATACTTTACATGTATGTGATGATTTTTAATGAAAAAAATCTAATTTTTCTTAAAATGTATACAACAACAAGGTTGACACCAGTATTAATTATGTAACCTTTAATTGTTAAGCCTACACTGTTTAATTTTAAATTTTTACAAATTTTAATTACATTATTAGTTTAAGCAGCAAGTAAGTCCTATAGCTATGGCAGAGAATAAATCAGCCAACGTTGATAAAACTCTTCGCAAATATGTGAGTTTTTATAATTTTAATAAAGTTAATTTTTTACCTGCGTATATTACTATATTTGTAACTTAAAGGTCTATACATGTATTTTAGTTAAAAGCTGCTACGTAATTATTTAAAACTTGTTTTGCTATAATAAAAACAGTTGTTTATAAACAAAAAAATATTAACAGGGCTTACACATCAGCTTATACAAATACTTAGTTTTAAATAAATTAACAATGATCAATTTAACGAGTTATCGCAAGCATGCATATTATTTCACTCATTTTTGTAACAATACCATTTAAATTATGTGTTTATTTTGTTTACGTATTTTTCGACGCAAACTGGCTCATCACTAACAAGCGTATACATTTATCGTCCGAAATTATAGTTAACGACAACCGCATGCTTATATACATACCTTTATAAATTAAAATTGTGCATTAACAAACGATAATTAAATTATATAAACATACAGCAATCGTCAATAAAGTATAGCAAAGTACAGTGACAAAGTAAAATTTGAAAAATTATATGCTCATAAAAAATTATAAATTTGGTTCAGAATGTTTCGTAAGTGTATAAAAATTGCTTTTAATATTTAGTTTACGTTGCATAAAGACAGTTGTTAAACTCACAACGTCTACCGTATGAAAAACGCATGATAAATAATATTATTATAGATAAAACATTAAAAATATAAAAGAAGAAATAACATCACAACGTATGACATGCATGAACTACAATGAAACACTTAACATGTCTAAATATTAGTGCCTGATATGTCAACATTTGCGGAACCTTGATATCAAAATCACTTACGTATTTGCTAAAGTCGGTAGAGTTGCGTCCGAGGAGGTCACGTTACATCTGTTTAAGTCTAAATGTTTGCCGGTTCTTTTGTACGGACTAAAAGTTTGTCCACTTGTGAAATCTCAGATCTCGTCACTTGATTTTGCTGTCAACCGCTTTTTTATGAAGCTTTTTAATACAATAACATTGAAATTATAAAAGCTTCTCAAAGCTATTTTTCTTTTGAATTACCAAGTGTCATAATTCCGAAACGTGTTCATAAATTTATACGCAAATTCGAATGATGAGATTCGAGATTTCTACGTCATTATTTTGTATCCCTTGACTTTATTGTGTTTACATTATCACAGTAAGCTTAGGTAATTAACATTCTGTTGCCTATCAATGGTCATGTGACTGATGTTGTCGTATTATTGTATACGTTTATTTTTATTTTTTTAAATTATTTTGTTGTGCTACCAGTGATGGTAAATAAAGATTTTCAATTAAAATTATTCCAAGTAATACAATATATTTATTTGAAATTTTTTTAGTAAAATTTTGTAGTACACACGTCATATAAATACAGTTAAATATAAATGGAAAAAAATAAAACAGCAACAGCTCGCAGCTATCATAAATAATTAGGAAGTTATTTTTAAAATTAATTTTTAACTAAAATAATTATACAAAATAGCATGTTAAAATTTTATTTTTATCATTCGTTACTCAGTTTTGATTTTTATACACTGCAACCGTGAAACGTAATATACAAAAAATAATTATTGCGACAGTGCAATTTATATAATTATCAACGCATAATGTCGAAAATCAGGCTTATGCTTTATTTTTTACTATAATGTAATATAGGCCATACTTAATATACATAATATAATGCCGAATGCAAAAATTTTAATACTACATTAATTTGTAATGAAATAATCTTGTTATTAAAGTTTCTATTAAATGTGAATTTTTAAATTCTACCATATTTTATTAAACTTGTCTACATTCGAGTTTTCAGACGTCAGACAAGTTTCGATTATTTGCAAAAAAACATACTGCGCAAAATAACAGATCAGTTGAAGTTTTTAGCACATAATCATTAATCACGTCGGTGATGCGCAGCAGCAAGCATAAAATCCGCTATTCTCAGTATATTCTGCGTGCTAAATAGAAGCTGCATGAACAGAGAGAGAAAAAGAGACTGGGCTTTATCGTTGAGAGACGCACCATCTAGCGAGCACGGGGCGCGGCGTATCAGCGTCCTGCAGCATAGAACACCACCACTCTCTGGAGGACCCGCGTTCTGCGGTCCTGCTCGAGCTGATAATGCCAAATCTGCCCTGCCACAGTACTATGCGGTCTGCAGACAGCGAGGGGAGTGGCTGATAGGGGCCCCGGCGCCCCACCC
>Ga0056128_1009895_pt1 | contig 11922 bp, 7 predicted proteins | sample WorMetLIZISLAND2_FD_71113 | JGI IMG/M metagenome (GOLD analysis project Ga0056128, IMG submission 71113) | Marine gutless worms symbiont microbial communities from Max Planck institute for Marine Microbiology, Germany - Olavius geniculatus... ... | reverse complement strand
GGTAGCTTAACACGCCGTTAACAATGGCGTGGTCTATTCTCCCGTCATTTTTATCAGGAAAAGTTGACAGAAGAAACTGACTACCCTTACAAAGTCACGTTATGTAACAAAACAAAGAATACCAGTAACAACACAAAATATACTGGATAAGTTTTTGGCATTGTGAGTTCTGACTGCTGGCCGTGTTTTGTACATGTAGGCCTACATTCATAATTCATGCTTCTACTACACAAAAACACAACGTTTGCTACAATGCACGTAGTACAGGCTACTAGGCTTACATCACGCTTATTGGTTCACAACATAATGTCAAAATGCGAATAATAACGGGATGATTTGCTGCAGCTATAATTAAGGCCCGGAATAGCCAAAATAGTCCAAGTGCTGCATCGATGGTAGAATAGACCTAATGAGGCTGCATACTCCAGATAAGCTACATTGTGTTTGACGTGACTTATATTTAGGAGCTATTCCCATTTTCTAATAGTATGGTAGACCTAGGCCCCTACTTAGTGTTAATTTCGTTTGTTATTATACTACATGCGGATGTGGTAAAATGAAATAGGCCTAGGCCAAGGCCTAGGTTTATACGGACAATGCTTCACTGAGCTATTAAAAAAATAAAAGTAGCACGTTTTATAGACCGCGGTGTTAAGGGTAATAGTGTTTTTGCATAGTTTAACTGCCAGCGGCAATAACAAAGAATATTTAAGTGCTGTATTCAAATATTAACTTTAGTCATGTAAAGAATTTTTTTCGGAACATTTTGCTGCAAGCCGCATGACTCTATTATGTACGGTTGCAAAATTATGGCGTCATTAACTTTGTGCCGTTTTTTGGACCACCCTGTATAATTTACAATATGTACTTTTTTTCCAAAAAGTGGATTGCCAGAATCGAACAAATTACTTTTAGAGCCGCAAAATACATTATTTTTTGATGCCATTATTTTAGTTTTATTACTTTTACTTGTTTATATTCGTTGACAGCTAATCCGTTAAAAGGTATAAATCTTGATAAATTATATCTACACATCTACGCTACATAATAATAAAGGCAGATAGAAAAGTACCAACTATGAAGCGGTATTAAACTTTAGATAATAATAAATCCTACTTATTTTATAAAGTAATAATACAGGGGTTTAATTGTGGTATTAGATGAAGTCCGGATCATGACTCGAAATTGGTCGGCGGTCTCTGGTTCGACGAACGTTTTTGCCATCCATTTGAAAGTTTGCATATTTGCTTGGCAACCTTCTATTCCGTTGCGGACGACTTTCCCTTGTCGGCCAAAAAACGCTGTAGTCTTCCTCTCTTTGTCTTCCAAACTTCATACTAGCTGGGACAAATTCACTAGCTAGTGTTTTTAACACAGGGCTCGGTCTTACCGTGTCCTCCACTATACTGCGGTCGATATCGGCGGCTCTGTATTCTATGGAATAGCAAGGAACGTCATCTTTCGGTGGTGACTGGCTGTATGACATGACACTTCCTGGGCTATCATTGTCGTACGCGGAGTGTATATCGGCGGTAACCGTTGTAGACGAACTACGACCTTTTTGACTCCGCTGCCTTACCACACTTGGATGGGAACTGTCACGTTTCCAAGCCTTACCGGCGACACTTTGACCTACTATCTCCTTCTTCCCTGCTGGAGTCGCATGCACTACCGTGGGGTCAGCCAGAGGCGTTTTAGCTATCTCCACACTTTCTCCTTCATTTACGACCGCGGCGGACGTTGTCACATGATCAATCGCCGGCGCGTCTATTACTATCTCTTCTCTCTCAGGCGGCGATCGTCGTCGTAGGACCGGACGTCGGCGTCTCTATCTGGAACTCTCTTTTTTCTAATACGTCTGCTGGCTCATTGTCAGTCAAAGGTATTTTTACCACGGTAGATACTTCATCTACCGGCAACGTATCCACTTCCTTCACCGGGGTGAGGTCAGTATCCGGCTGCACACTGCTTTTACCCATTTCACTACTCGAATTCTCTACAGCTTTCCGGCTGTTTGGTAACATGGGATTTTCTACTATTGATGGCGGTAACGTGGGGTTAGATATATAATGACCTAAGCCTTTTTGTTTTCCCGGCATCAGTGCGCCGTCGATATTCAGGTCGCGGAGTTGGCTGTTGTTCGGCGGTATAGGACTTGTAGCCGGCTCCGGGTCTGCAGTCATAATATCGGCGTTCGTCGCGGCGGTAAGCCAGAAACGAGGCGGCGTGCCGAGATATGCTTTCAGCTTGTCTATATGCACCGTTTTTGCCGTCGTTTTCGCGGTACGCTGAATTTTAGCGGTAACAGAAAATAGTGTCGCGATTACAAGGTAAGGTCCCTCGAATTGACGACATCATTTCATCTGTTTTTCTCAGCTTTCGTGGATTGAAGTACAGGACCCATTGTCCTACCTCAAATTTCTTAGGCCTAAGACCAAGATCGTAATAGGGGCCTACCGTTTGTTCTTTTCCGCACTGCGCTGCATATGCTGGCAAACTGCACAAACGGACATTTATCAATAGAATTTTATTTAGCAACTGTTATTAGTTTGTTTATTTGCAGTCTGTATATCATGTATTTTTCTGTGTTCCTTTTGTCTCCCTTAGTAATGTTTGTAGTTTTTCTTTACTGTTTTCCTATGTTATTGTTCTTGCGCGTTTGTCGCAAGTGTTTATTACATATTAAAATAAATAAAAATAATAATTAATAACTTTGCTATAAATGGTAACCAATTTCTCGTGCATTTGTTTTACAAAACCGTCATAGTTTCCATCATTCTCTTCCTCCGGTGATCCGTACACAAGGTCTGGCGGTGCTCTGGTTTTACGTCCCAACACCAAGAAATTTGGTCGTATCGTGGCGAGTTGCGCGGAAGGCAGCCATGACATATGGTAACCGAATGTTCCAGTCACGCTGGTTCTCTGCGACGGTCTTTGCCAGGACTTTATGGTGCGGTGAAACCGTTTTACCTGGTTGGTAGAAGGCTTATATGGCGTGGTCCTGAGCTTCTCTATTCCAAACAGGCGACAGATTTTTGCCATTATCCGGCCATCCACTTTTTCGCCCTGATCACTTTAGATGGAAAGCGGGGCGCCGAAACGGTTAAAGACTTGCTCAACCAAAACCTTAGCTACGGTTTTCGCTTCTTCATTTCTTAACGGAAGTGCTTCGACCCACTTAGACCATCCATCAAGACATGTCAGTATCCAGATGTTTCCGCGGCCTGACTTAGGATTTGGGCCGGTCAAGTCAATGTACCATCTCTCATACGGAGCAACGGGGAGTGCAGGCTGCAAGGGTCCCTGCTTGGCCAGTTTTCCGCGGTGATAACCGGTACATTCTGGACATTGCTGACAAAACCGTTTTGTATCTGCCTTCCAAATTGACCAGTAAAATCTCCGGCGGACCGGGTCTATCGTCTTTTGAATACAGAAATGCGTTGTTATTTTTCCGGCATGACATTGGTGTAGAGCTTTTTAGACGGTCTCGTGCACATCCCTGGTGAACAACTTGCCCAAGATTGTTACCTGACAGTGTCCCGACTTGGAGTCGATCCTGGGATTTTTCGGTCACCAGTCTCGCTCGTTACACCACCAAGCCACACTGCTGCCCGTGGCTTCAAATTTCGAAACTGCCAGGTGGATTCAGAGCTGCTGCATTGCATTAAATTAAACGATAAAAAATGTTTTCACGGTTTGTACTTGGTATTGTCATACTTTTACTTAAAGATAAGAATGGATTATGTGTAACATAATAAATAAAAAAGAATTACGACTGGTCCTGTTTTATCAAAAAAAATTGACTGCTGTTTGTTATCGAAAGTTGGCTTATTTTTAAACAGTCATGAACTACAGCATTGATTGATTTAACCTGTCGGACAATATAGTTATCATAATGTGCATTTTGTTGAAAAGCAAATACAATTCAGATACAATCAAGCTGCACAGCATTTTGACATGTACGTAAAGATGACCTGGATTGGATTTGTTCAAAAAATTTTATCGTAATATGTAAGCTTAGGCTTACTTATTTTACAACGTGTGAATGTGTCATCAATTTCGATTTAACGTGGATACAGCTTTATTGTAGGATTGCTGTAATTTGCTGTGAATAAGTCAATTTAGGTGAAATTCTGGCTTATGCAAAAAGACGATGTCGGTATTCGGTTGATTATCATTAATGTGCATGTGCTGAAAATGCACATTTAGTTATAAAATTATACATGGGTTAATGCAGTATAGTGTTGCGTCTGTTGTTTTTTGTCTTTTTGAAATTATTATCATTTGTTTTTGCTAACACCTTGTTTTAGTTTCTATACATAAGCGGCCAACAACGATGAGCGTTTACTCTTTGTTTTTATAGCGTACTAATGTCAGCAATTATTATGTGCTATTTTGTACGGCCAATAAATTTATAAACAGTTTTTTCTAACAATTTAAATAATGGCCGTCATTCTTTGCCATTCAACATTCTAACAATAAATCTGTTTTCTGAACTTTACATTTTATCTAAAGTTTTATACTGCGGTAGCGGCCGAGTTACAGTTGCCATAACAGATTGTCCAATATATAAATCTGAACGAAGGCCTACTGTAGTTTTAAAACTTCACTTTTTGTCAATTGTTATTTTGATATGTGCAATAACGTTTGCTGCTCGGTATACCAATGTTTTTGCAAGTATGGCTTAGTTAGGCGCAGGTGATGCTATCAAACTTAGCGCTTGTTAAGCGCAAGGTGACATACACAATAGAAATTTTGCAGAAATATTCTGTTTTTTATTTTATTACCAACCACCACATAAAAGTATCAGCATTATTTTCGTGCAGCAAACGCAACACACACCCAACAAGCGCCTCAGCAAAAGCATAATTGTATTAAATACACACCAACATAAGTTGCATCGATTACTACGTTTTACATATCAGTGTGCGCTTTGAGATGCAGTATATGTGGCAACTAGGTATGTAACAAAATATTTTGTAGTTTATAGAACATATTGCTTACCGCAGCAATTATTTTTAATTTATTTTTTTGACAAATCAAACACTGTTTGTATTACTTCAAGCACCGGCGTAAAACGTTTCGTTACTCGATTTGTATCAAATGTTTAGTAACCTTAATATGATGAGATTATAGCCCACATCGTCCGTGGCAGAAAAAACACTCTTGTGTTGCAGTGGAATTGTGCTGATTGCCTATGTCGTCATTTGGTTCAAAAAGATTGGCAAAAGACTAGCAGTTTTCTCAAAAACCACAAAAATTTAGATTTAAATTTTATAATAAAAGTAATCACAAGTCATTGTGTAACTCTTTAAAGCTCACTTAAAATGTATTTTTTGGTGGAAATAAACAAAGATTTGTTGTTGGCTAAACATTTTGCGGATTGCGGAAACCGGGATGCTATCAAATTCAGCGCTTTTCGGCAGCCTTTAGTCGACTCGCACATCAAAAATGACAACCGTTTTTGTCGGTTGACAGTCAGAGTTACTGCAAATTCACTTTTGCTATAATAGTGTCGGCTCGTGTGTCACCGGCTTCAGTATCAACAAATTACAGCAGATTTACTCAATATATTTCAAGTAAAATTAATTTAAAGTTAATTGTTACTGCAAAACATACAGTGGTAAGCTTCAGTTAGATCAATAACATTATTTACCCAACGGTCAACGAGTATTTAACAACTAAGTGTTTTATTTTGGAACAAATTATCAAACACAATTTTATTAATTATACCTGTACTGTTACGTTTTAATCTACAAAATTTCACAAAAATCAAACGCCGATCAACAGGCTTTTGGCAGTTATAGCGATTACACTTATTACCCCCCACGGAACTGTCGTTTATCGCGCTGAAGTTCAATATATTTATAATCAATACAACAAAGCAAACAAAATAAATACTGCGACAATAATCAAAATCACAACAAATCATTGCATTAATTATCTGCGCCAAAAAGCTAAAGTTTTTATCGCTGTTTGTACTCGTGTGTTAGTGCGCAAAATTAGTCAAAATATAATAATCAGATATGACTACAATTTCTAAAATGTTATAAACCAACCAGTTAGTTTTTGTTAACCGTCTGATATTTTTGGTAAAGTTTGAATTATTTATCAAAATGTTTGGTTATTAGTGAATTATTAAATTGACAACTGTCAACGAATATCAGCAAGCAAAGATAATAAAACTAGAATAATGGCACTATAGTAAGCGGTAAAGATATATTGGTAAATAATAATTTTTGTAACTTAAACACTGATTTGTTACATTAAGACAAATCACAACTTGGCGAATTTATGCATTGTAAATTCTAATATACGAGGTAAGCCGAAAAGTGACACCGTTTCTTTGTTTAAGTTTAAAATGTTAATAACCAATATAGCGAAGCAAACAAAATAAATACTGCCACAATAATCGGAATCACAACAAATCATTGCATTCACTACCTGCGCCAAGAAACTAATATTATTATCACTGATTATGTTTGTATCAGATTGTATGCCTATCGATGGGCAAAATAACTTAAAATACGTTGAAATCAGATTTAATAAAAACTTTTAAAATTACGTAAATTTCATAGTTTTCTGTTGAAAATATTACTTTTTTCGTTAATTTTTAATTTTTTTTATGTATATGTTGTTTATATGCAAATTATTAAGCTGGTATTTTAAGCAACATTAGCGAATTATAAAACTGAAATATTGGCACTAAGGTAAACCATAAAATTTTAAAAATTGCAAAATAATCGTTTTTGTACTCTTAAAACTGTTTTGCCAAATGTAGGCAATTTTTGGCGCAAATACACATTGTAAATTGTAATATTTAAGGTGAGTCAAAAAATGACCTGCTTTTGGTATAAGGATTTTAGTTCTTTTAAAATGTATTATCACCTTTATTAAACGACATAACAACAATTATTGGTTTGCGCAAAAACAATTTTTATTAAGAGAAAAAATATATATGTTATTTTGTCACGATTGTTAAATTAATCAATGATCAACTCTGTTTAATTTACAATTTGCGTGCAAAGGAAAACGTTCCAAATAAATATTAACAAGTACGATATATATAACCACATTTTAATAGCAAATTTTTAATTTTTAATTGCAAATGTCAAAACGCGCCCGCTAATGTTCTGTTATTTATATGGCATTATATTGAAGTAGTTGAAGGGAGTGTCACATGTTTGGCCAACCCGGTAGTTTATAGTACGCATAAAAGCTAATTATAGCTATTACCACAACCTGTAGATAAACGGGTTAATATATTGTGCAACAACACTGCTGACAGTGGTGCAGAAGTAGCGGCAGAACAGGCTGCTGGCCGCGATTCAGCCTTCTTTTCACGACAATCTAGCTGCAGAATACACAACAACACGCACTGTGAATCTACACTTATCACAGACTGTATAGCAGCAGCTTATAGCAACGACTCCATGTCAGCTATTAACAGACACACAGGAACAGTGGAGAACTATCACAACGCAGCGATTCAACGCCAAACAGATTGTTTTGAATGACGCAAAAACAGTTGCCAAAAAGTCAACCACAACAACAAAAAAGACTGTAATAATGATGATGTACGGATGCTGTTAGGTGCAATGTAAAACGGCAGTGATGCTTTTTAACCCAACACAAACATTAAATAGTTTTATCATATCATGACATTATCAGTCACGTGACTGTTGGATTCGTCGTGTAAAGTCCGTTGTAATTAATCGTGCGTTTTTCTTGCACGGCTGCGGAGATATGAAGCTTCAAATATTTCAAAATTATGACCTTAATATATATGTTTTATTTTATAAATGATCGATTAAAAATATTTTTATCTCACATGGATGCTGGGATAGTGCATGTCACAATATTGCACGTCACACACTTAACAACGCCTAACTGCCATTAAAATGCAATGGTTACTATTGTTGAGTGAAGAAGACATAGTAAAAGATAATTTAGTACAACCATGCCAATATCTCGACTGTTACTTATGTACGGTCAGCTATGTTACATGCTATGTTACAATGTACAGTACATGCTTTTACGTAATGCTCTTACCCACTTATGTCACTGAATGTCGTATTATGTGTATGGTGTGATGTTAAGAAACCACTCACTCACTCACCCGTTTGCCACGTTGACAGCTTCCACGACTGCCAGGAAGCAAGCGGTCCAGTCGTCACGCTGTTGCTCAGTCAGGCATCCAGTCTGCACGAGCGCACTGCAATACAACCAGTGTACACTGAACTGCACGCACTGTCTACTGTCAATTGCACACGTCTTTAGCACTACGGACTAGTTCACTAATCGCTAAAAGTTTACTAACAAGCCAGACTTTTATCATAATTGATCGATATTATGCTACACGTAGTTGCTGCACCACATAGCAACGTTCTCAAAAGTACGTTAAAATATTAAAAGCTAATGGTAAAAGTAGCTTAATTATTACCAAAATCTGGTGCGTTATATTACCAACCGGCAGCACAAAAACTAACGACGTATTCCGTTACAATGCACTGAATACAGAACATAATAAGTACACTGTTCACGCCAGGCAAAAACGTGCTCAAAACAGCATTATTATAGTCTATAACTGGTATCTAATTAATGTCAGTAAACTACATAAAAACATAACAAGTGAAGTTCAGGCTTGCCGTGGATATGGGTTACGGTAAAAAAGCTTATGCAGCAATTTGAGCCCACAGATATCCATGGATATATCTATGTGGTAATTTTGGACTCCCTGCCTACAGGTCACGTGACACGGAGCATGCACAGTGAACTTTTGGCCTTTAACATGGGCAAATGCAACTCTGAGGCTTTATATCTCTGTAACGGTAGAAGATAGACGCATAGTTCCAATGGACCACCAATAGGAAACCACATGTGTTAGTGACATGTGTTGAGTCTATCGGTCACGTGACCCACAAAAGATCAAACTCGTGACCCCGAAATCTTTGAAGCCCTGTATTTCCGTATTCGTGCAAGATAGGCGCATGGTCATCATTGACCACCAATAGGAAAGTGCCCACGCCGAGTCCGATGGTCACGTGACCGATGACCTTACGTGACCACAAAAGGTCAAGGTAGTGACCCCAATATATTTGGGGCATAATATCTCCGTAACGGTGCAAGATAGATGCATGGTACCAATGGACCGTCAATAGGAAACCACATATGCCGAGTCCAACGGTCACGTGACCGATGTCGTCACGTGACCCCAAAAGGTCAAACTTGTGACCCCGAAATCTTTGAAGCCCTGTATTTCCGTATTCGTGCAAGATTGGCGCATGGTCATCATTGACCACCAATAGGAAAGTGCCCACGCCGAGTTCGATTGTCACGTAACCGATGACGTCACATGACCTCAAAAGGTCAAAGTCGTGACCCCAATATGTTTGGGGCCAAATATCTCCGTAACGGCGTAAGATAGACGCATGGTTCCAATTTACCGCCAATAGGAAACCACATTTGTGTTTTTCAACGTTAATTAATTGCGCCTCTCTATCTTTACACACGTTCAGTTTTATGGCGCTTTATAAGTTCGTTTTTTAACTTTTACCTTATTTAAAAGCAGGCGAAATTAGATTGCATCAGATTAGATAAGAATAAAGCGAATCATAATAACCAGCTATAAATGCAGCACTCACTCGATGTAAGAATCAAAGATGACGTCAAAGTGGTCCATCAGTAGCGCGGTTAGAACCGGGTAACCGTACTCGGACTGCATGTAAGCCAAATAACCCGGCAGGTGGCCGGCGTTGTTGGAGTAGCGGATCACGACGTTGCAGGTGAAGCTGAAGAAGAGATTGACGGATTTCGTCTCACAGCCAGTTGCTGCAAGGATAGCCTCTCTCAGCGTCCCTGCTAAACCTGCATCGGTCAGTCCATTCAACGTCTTCTCGTAAATCTGCCTCTTGCGAGCAGTGCTGAATCTGCCGCAGACTGAACCCTTCCAATGCTGATTGATGTCTGCCAGCTGCGACTCCGTACACGACTCTGACACCAAACACGAAATCTCGCAAATAATGAATCAGTAAATAACTTACCTACCAATTGTACTGAATGTGGCTTGGTAGTGTAGCGGTGGCCCGTCGCAATGTCGCATTACCAGGTAACAACCCTGGGCAAGTTGTTCACACACATTGTGCCGGTCATTAAGCCCTATAATTTGGTACACACCGTTGACACCGGCCTAACCGCCGGAAATTTTACTGTAGTATATGGCAGGTCTGGCCCTCCGCCCATATAACTGAGTTGTGTTTGTACTCACTGCTGGCTCAAACCTGTAAAAATAGTGATGAACAAATCTGTGAGAGAGCGCTGTTGACTGTCAGTAATTTAACCTTAACCTTCAAAATACCTATTTAATTAGTCGCACAATCATCAAATTAAGGCAAAGTTGAAAGCCAGCGTTGAAGCCAAAACGCAAGAAGACAACAGGAAAAATTATGTAATAAAGCTAAAATATATTTAGAACGTGGAAATCTTGAAATTATGTGGATTGAAAGCAATTGTAGTAATGATCTTTATTACATTGCATGCTGTTATTACCCACCCAGGCCAGTCCACACTAATTTAGAATTCTGCGAAGCACTGTCCTCTGATATTGATGCTATTAACACTTTAAATGGTAACTCAATTATTGTAATTGCTGGTGATTTCAATCAACTAGATACTAATTTTCTGTGCACAGATTTTGGTCTTACACAAATTGTTGAGTACCCGACCGATGGTCAGAGCTTAATTGATAAGATATTTGTAAACCGACCTGACATTTATGTTGCTGATGTTTTTCAAAGTATTATCAAGACGAAACATTGTGTTGTTGTACTAAATCCATATACTGCTCCTGTTACTCGGGTTTGTAAACGTCGTCAGATTTCCTTCTATGATTTGCGTTCTCAACATATTGATAGGTTGCGCTATTATATTGGTTTACATGATTGGAGTGACTTGTACATGTTATCTGATATTGAGCTAGTATATAATGAATTTGTTTCTCGTGTTAAACATTTTATTTTCAATTGTGTACCTCGCAGTCGTGTTACTTTGGGTCCCAAGGATCCAAAGTATATTACTCCGCTGATAAAATCCTTACTGCGTCGACGCTATAGGTTGCGCAGGCGTGGTCTCCTTAATCAAGCCAATGAGCTGGCTGTTAGAATTAATACCCTTATAACTGAAAATCGGCGCACATCTCTTAATAAACTTGTTGATGCCGGCCAAAGAGAGCTTTGGGCCGCTGTTAAAACCACTGCTGGTTATTGTCATTCCAGTTTAATATGTATTAATCCTGATTGCATAAATAAATTCTTTGCTGATATATCTACTAACAATGAGTATGGTGTTGAGGACGTTGACTGTCATAAGCAGCTGACTGATGTGCGACTGCCTCTATTGTATGATTTTGAAGTTGAGCAACTTCTGAGTAAGGTCAGCCGTACTGCTGCAGGTTGTGATGACCTTCCAGCATGGTTATTTAGACACTCTTCTTATGAACTAGCTGGCATTGTTAGCCTCATACTAAATTGTAGTTTTAGCACTGGCGTCTTACCCAATTATTGGCTACATGCTATAGTTACACCTGTACCAAAGGTTAATAGACCGTTCAGTCTATCTGACTATAAACCAATTTATGTAAAAAAAACTGTTAAGTTTATATACAGTCAATCACAATTTAAAAAATTTAAACTTTACCATTACACAGTCCGCAAAGTTTTTTTGACATTGTGTAATGGTGATGTTTGAATTTTTAAATTGTGATTTGTGCTGTTTTATATCTAAAACCACGATGTCACGCTTACACTGTATATAAACTGAACAGTTTTTTTACATAAATATTTGCAGTTTTATTGCCGTTGAAAGTAATCTAGAGCTGAATAAAATCGAACAGTAGAATAATCACTACAACTGCTACCACAACTA
>Ga0056128_1009891_pt1 | contig 11925 bp, 11 predicted proteins | sample WorMetLIZISLAND2_FD_71113 | JGI IMG/M metagenome (GOLD analysis project Ga0056128, IMG submission 71113) | Marine gutless worms symbiont microbial communities from Max Planck institute for Marine Microbiology, Germany - Olavius geniculatus... ... | reverse complement strand
AACGGGAATTGCAACCGGAAACACACAGTTAATCTAGTTATTAGGATAGTAAGCGTTATATGGCTTTTGCCTGTGCTTACTTAGGCCACCAGTAGTTCTGGTGGCTTCGGTGAATTCGGTTAAATAAAATACTCTTGATCTCTGATGTTTAGATGTATAGTGGCTGTAAGATTTTACTACATAACATGGCCGTTTTCGATGAGCAACTTTGTTGCAAATCAACTGCAAGCATCTGTCAGTATGTTTGGAGTTGGTAATTAAGAAATAGCTATAGCATTTTACAGCGAGCATTTCTGAGTCTTTGCTCTATGTGATGTAGGGTTTTTGCAGGGTATCTGGCTTAAGGGTATTGGACAATGACTGAGTGACTGACTTTTCATTCTTTTGCTGTTATGGTTTCCCAATAATATTTGGTAGGTCTTTTAATCTGCACTACTTCCTATGTTAAGTTTTTTGTACACAGCCATTTGTTGTGATGGTTTTGTTATTCAGCACCGAAAGTCGAGAGAATCCATTTACAGCGAATGGCGAGCTCAGTCAGAAAGCGGACTACATCTTGACGCACTCTACGATTACACGCACGGAGCTTGACATTAAGGACCCCGATGTAGCACAGAGCGGTTCCGGCGACGTCGCCGACGAGACTTGCACCATCGCGAAAGTATCTACCGTTACGAGTGCGCCGCCGTCCGACGGCCGACCGATAGAAGTTGAGGTAGCCAAAGGGAGTGCGGTCCCCTCGCAGCCACAGCATGCTGAGGAAGTCAAGTTAAAGAAGCGCAAGTGCTGCACCGTTCTCTGAATGCAGCTCTGATGATCGGTTGGGACTCGGATTCTTCAGTCTTCACTTGCTATCTTCTGGATGTGCTGTCGTCGGACGCCACGGGCAGTTCGTTTTGCTGCTGTTCATTCGTTCTACTGTATATTTGTGAGCATGCGAGTTGTGAACGTCGGCGAGTTTTAGGCTTGATCTGATGAATGAACATGCTCTGTCTGGCATCTGAGTGATTGATTATTTTTGTAGGTTGTTCGCGAATTAATTTTAATGGTTGGTTTTGCTATCGCATTGTTTGTTAAAAATTTCAGCTGATTACATAACAATGTTATTTTTCGTGCATTGTTAGTGAGAGAAAACATTTCTGTACTTATGTTTTTGACTAAAGTGACAGTGATTTGATTTTTTTCATTCATTATGTGTCATCATGCAACAGTGTAGCTGATTTTGATATATGATGCACAGTATAAAAATGCCACATGCTGTAAGCCACACATTTTAGTAACTTGTATGCTGTTCGTATGATAGCTTAGTAAAGTCCAAATTCCATTACACTGACTTTGCGCCTTTCACCGAAACTTCCCCACTGGGAAAGTCGCGAACGCAAATGGTGAAAGTCTGCGACACAAATCATGTTGCCAACTTTCATGATTTGTGTCCACGACAAAATCTGCGGACTTTATCGCCGATTTTCCCTGTGTGTTACAACGGACTAAATTCCATTAGAATGACACAAACGGGTTTGTGGTAGATTTGTTGCAAACATCTTGACATGTGGAGATGGTTTGTGTCCACGACTTTCATGATTTGTGTCTGCGATTTTCACCGAAACTTCATGATTTCATTATTTGTCATCATTTGAGTCTGCTACTTTCATGATATGTGTCTGCGACTTTTCCCACGGGGAAGTTTTGGTGAAAGTCGGCGTAATGGAATATGGGCTTAATCAAGTATATCTCATTTAGTCCTGGCTAAATTATGTAACTTGATTAACTATGAATCTGTTTCATAATTTTGTTTAATTCATTTTTAAAATCAGTAATATTACACTGGCTTTATTTTGTGTCTGCTTAAAAGGTCATTGCGTTGATGTTGTGCTGTGCTGTGCACAAATTGCCTTCGCATCTGCGGTGGTGATGTTTTATTTTGTTCACGAATGGTATTGTCGTAACATCTGTTCAGTTTCTTGTCAGCTGGAACCTTACAAGGGATACCGGTTTATAGCAGAAATTTTTCTGGAAATGTGTGCGGCATTTTGTGCGCATGTGCTTCACGGTATCTGGAATTCTGAATTTGTCAAACATATGCCAGCATTATGTGACACATTTGTGGAGGCTTCTAAGCAGCAAAGATCGCAAAGTGATATGCAACAAGTATTGGATAGAATTTGATGCTAAAGAAAAATCCACAGAATTGCGATCACATGTATGTAATCGAAAGTGTCCAGATTTTTACGGGCGAAAGCAGCTACTGCTTTAGCGCATCTTAGCCATCGCAGTTCTCTGTCTGTCTGTTTGTCCGTCACACGGGTGGATCACTCAAAAAAAACAGTGCAAGCTAGGATCACCAAATCTTCACCATCGGCTGCCTGAAAGACTCTAGTTTCAGGATCCATAAGGCTTTTTCCTAAATTCAAACGGGGTCACCCGTAGCATGGGCGCTAAATGAGAAGGGGGTGGGAAAAATTTGCGATTTTCAACCAATAAGTTGCTGTATCTCAGAAATGGTTTTTATGTATTTTTGGCAATTTCAGGCTGCAGCACAGATTTCAAGAGCGAATTGCACCGAAATCAAATGAGATAGACATGGAGAAGCTGCATATGAAATTTTCAACATTGAGCGTAGATTTCAACGGTCTACGTCTCGATTTTCTAGGTTTAAGGAAACCTGCACATGAGGGCATCAAAGAGCAGTACCCTGTAAAAGTCGCTAATTTTCCGTTGTTTGCTAGTCTTTCGTGAAAACGGTTGCAGATCATCATGGGCATGCTGCCTATCACAACAAGCATTAGTGACGAGCTTTTTAGTCATATCAACATCAATCACTTTGAAACACCCTGAACTTATTTTGATTTTTGCGATCTTCAGCTGCAGTGCACACTCCAAGGATGAACTGCAACAAAATGGCTGGAGATAGACTGACAGTTTACGAATAGGAACTGCTATAGGCTTTCGCATGTCTAGTGAGCATTAGCTCAAATTTCGTGTTTTATATGCCATTTTGGAAATGCCATTACATGTGGGAAGTTTGGAACATGCAGATTTTTTGTTTAATACTTGTTTGCATATGACCAGTATCCCTTCCTTATGTAATGTAGGGTACTAAAACAGTTCATACGACAGCGGTATATCTACCGTGTGCATTTCATAGGTGCAAAATATCTTAGCTGTAGCAAATCTATCAAGAAACCGGAGTGTTATGTACTTTGTGGAGTATATTTCAGAGTATGACTGTATTGTGCTTTGTCTAAAGAGCTGTGCTTATTTTAGCATTTTCGTATGCTTTGTGCTGCAGTTCTGTAATTTTGTTGGCATTTTTATCTTCGCTAAAATGCAGACTAATGTTTTATACACTCTATTGGATGAAGAATATCTTTTCCGCAAGTTAAACAGATCAGCATGAATGTTGGGAAGCGTAAGGTATATCGTTCTTTGCTTATTGTTGGGATTTTCAGTCCTGTTAACTTGTTTTAATGCCACTTATTGACGGGGTTTTTTGTTGGTGTGTTTTGTCATTTTGTGGGAAATGCCAGGATGGTTTCACTTTGGTTATTGTTTTGGGTCCGCTGCATATCTGTAATGCTGTGCCGTTTGTGTTTGGCTATATGTATTCTGAACACAAGCATTCTCTGTTTTCATATTTTGTTAAATCATTTGCTGTTTACCAGTGATTTGATGAGTTATGGATGGGATTTTTTAATGTTTAGCAGTAATGGAAGTAAATGCATGCACCTATGGAAACATTTTATTTTCTGTTCTTTGTCTGTTCAATCGGTTAATCCCAGACTGCACGAATCAGTCATTTTTGGGGCTTTTTTGGCAGTGAAATCCATACTGCAGACCACATTTGGTTTTTTGAGTTTCAGTATTCGAGATAATGCTGTTTTCAGCGCCCAACTCTTTGAACAGGTTTATAACAGAAACAGCAGTTGATTGTGTGTTTTTATCATTAAGAGCATTTTCTGGTGATTATGAGTGCGAGAATAGCTATTGTGGGGAATAACTTTATTATTGGTTAACTGTGTCTTTTGTTAATTTGTTTTTGTGTTACAGTTATCATTGTTTGCAGACACACTCTTATTATGATTGGGTTATCGATTTTTCTGCCCATGAGGGATGCTAGAGTTAACTAGAAGACGCTCGTAAGAGTGCATATCTCCACCAAGTGAAGTAATTTAAACATTACAACTACTACTACTGCTACTGCACCTACCCTTGCAACTACAGCTAATAATGTGTGCAGACATCAGGACGTCTTGCCGGTCCTGATGTCTGCTTGTGTGTGACATGTGGAGATGATGAGCCATCATGTACACACACACACAGAATGACGAACAGAACAACCAATCTCTTAATCTCCTCCAATGTTCACTATGTTCACCTTGGCAGAGATAATTAGGTTTGTGGTATCAGATTGGTGTGGATTTATTAAGTAAAATTGTAATGCAGCATGCCATTTTGTACAGTATGTACCTACCGTATATGAAGGTGTGCATTGGCAAAGAGCATTGGTTGTTGTGTGCAGCTTTGTGACATTGCATATTTCTGTATCTATATGCTTGCATCTGTTGGCTTAGTTGAAGTCTCTGTTGGACGTCATAAATATTAATGAGGTCTGTTGTAGTAAGCAAATATGCAGTAGGTTTCAGTAGGCAGGCAGATTTGTAGTGCTGAATGCTGTCAAGTTGAACTATCATAACAGTAAATGTGTGCTTCTTGTGGCGGCTGCTTCGTTGTTGCAGATTTGTTAGGGATACCAGTTTGACAATGGAAATTTTTCTTGAAATATGTGCCTCATTTTTTTGCAAGATGTCATTTAAAATGTGCACCGAATTTGTCATAGTGTGCGCTGAGGTTTACTTATGGCAAATACACGGTGTGCAGATTTTTGCAAAATATGCTGCAGATGCTATTGCATATAACTGTTATCTCTAATCAGCGAATAGCTGCTCGACCTGAGAGTGCATGGTTACAGTTTACTGCTAATGTATTCATACCAGCATGGTGAATATTTATCGGACTCTTATGTTGTTATGTTTTTGTTTATTTTATGTTTTTCACTTCTCTACTGCTAGAAAACTATGAGTCTGCACTTTGCTTTCTTTCTCTCACATCTGTTATGTTATGAGTTATGTTGTTGTTGTTAGCGATGATTTGTTTCCTGTTTTGTATTTGTTTCTCATTTTAACGAATCCCTTATGAATCACATCAGTCCATATGTGTTGGTTTGCACCAAATTCAGCTTACGCAACACTGGTCGGACTTGGAATTTTTGAATATCGCCAAAGTTTGCCTCTGGAGAAAATGCACTTTAATTTAGCAGATAGATGCTGATAGTTGTTGGATCATTTTCGTATGTTGTTGCGCAGCGTACAAGTTAAGTGTTTTTTTGTTGGAGCCGAGATCGCTGACTTAACGATTCTGTGGTAGTTGCATTTTTATTGTGCACATTGTGGCTTGCTGCTGTCAATTTGACGGCATAGTTTGCTACTGTTTAGAAAATAGTCAGTGGTGTAGCATATAATCAGTGGTGTGATGTCGTCACAAGTTGCCATTTGTGAATAGTACGGCTTGGAAATTGGTTGGTGGCGAATGTTGCCATATCTTACGCAGAATGGTTTTGGTGTGTTACCTGTTTTTTTACAGTACGCTGAAGCTAGTTATTAGTGGATGAAAACTAGCGAGGCATTATGTAACGACTATGTGTGAACTGTTTTATTTTGCTCATCAGTTGTTAAGCCGTTTTCAAGCCAAAGCTGCTCACATGTACGCATTGGGTTAAAAATGTGGCACGCCAAGTTTCTGTCGTAACTTCGCCAAATTTTGACCAGTTTTTAAAATTCTGTCACTGATGTCCTTTTCGGACAGTTTGCAGCGAAGTAGTCAATAAAGATCTCACCACGACTAAATTGCATCGCTGCATTACCATGTGAAATACGAATGTCACAAAATCGTCATGTACTACCAGGCTGGTTGGTGTGCTGATGAAAGGTGGATGTTTTGAACATCAGGTTTAGCACTTTTTTCTGTTTTATGTCTCTGTAAAGGTTAATTTTTTTTGTTTTTTTTTTATTGTAAAGGTTAACCTTTGTTTTAATATTATCTGTTTGTGTGAATTCTGCCTGCAATGGCCATCCCTGAAATGACCTATACTGTGTCGGGCGGGACGTTAAACCCTATTCACTCACTCACTGATTCTGATATGAACAGTGATGATGACTTGGACTGTTTAATTGTCAGTTTAACTTCATCTCTGTGTACGCGAATTGCACGATAAATCACAGTGGCTAATGTGCATCACTTTCGCTGTGTAATTGTGACAATGTTTAGTAGTTTCCCGACATCGACATTTCACCTGGTACTGCAGCGACACACTTAAATTGTGGTGAGACCTTCAATGATTATGTATTCCACAGCACATTCTTTGTAGACTATTTGTGTGAAGGAATTTCGAAATTGGTCGATATTTTGGAAAGTTTTGACAGTCATTTGGTGTCCCGCTTTTGACTTGTGAAGCAGTAGTCGATCGGACAGACGCCCATTCAACTGCTGGTCCGTTATGACCCAGAAGTAATTGTATCATAATATCTTGTAGATGACGATTGTATGTATGTATCTCTGTGCATGTGTGTGATGCGAGTGTACTTGTGCTGTTTCGCTCTTAGTCCGCTTGATGGCCTCAGTGTAAATGGCTTGCCGTAGCTAGCTTGGATCAAGGCCGGTGGAGTAAAACCAGGATATCAGGGTGGCGAGTGTGAGTTTGAGTACCCATAAACGGGAGTTTGCACATATCCCGATGGTGGTCATTCTAAATAGTGACTACAATCCCGTATACTGGGATCGTCTCAATCTCAGGATTATGGGATTACGGTAGTTTGTTAAATAATACTTCTTCGACTGACTGATAACAGAATAACACTTTTAAATTCAAGTCGTCTAATGAAATGATTATTTCGTACGTGAAATCAGTCCCGGGATTGCAGTCACTATTTCTGAATGAGACGCGGACTCAGACACGTATGGTTGTGAACGTGGCCTAAAACTAGGTCAAAGTAGGCCCAGTCAAAGACGTTGCATACTCATATTGCTGGAAGGTCTTTGGGCCTAGTCACAACTGGAATTATGGCTATGACACAGCCTAGTTTTACTCTGTGTGGGCTTTGCATCTGATGTGTTATGAAGCATAGTTTTATCCAGCATCAACTTGTCTTGTGCTCTGCCATTCAGCTGTTGTGTGCTATAGAATGTAAACCATGATGAAAAGTTCTCCCCAGATCTTAAGGTTCATAGGATGATACTGATCTCTGTTCCTTTAGCCCTCAGCCAGACTCGAGTTCACACTGCCAGATCACTGATATGGGGCTTGTGCATCGAGTGGTGTGCCTGTTTACGTCCCAGCTTTCGCTGGTGCTCATTCTGCCTACCCATGGAGGGATGGCCAGGCTGAGTTGAGCTTGGTGGCTGGTTACATACTGAGACGGTCGCCCATCCAAGTACTAACCGGACTGGGCATTGATTAATTTTGGTAAAAAATTCATCAGGTTACAGCCTCTGTTAGTTTAGCTGTTGATTTTTTCAGCAACCACTGTTGCCTTATTTGGAATGATTTGTTCCTTTTATGCTGAACCGATTGTCATGAATATGGGAAGTGAATGACATTTGTTCTTTAGAGATGCTGCCGATATGTACGTACTAATATGTGGTTAATGGTCATGCTTTATCTTTGGAGTTTGTAGCTGTTCTGACTGCTGATTGCTTAGACCTTGCCGCACCAAATTATCTCACCGCAGATTTTCCCGGTGTAACTAAATACATCAGAACTGTGCAAGCTATTGGCACTAGACTCCAACAGATGGCAGCACCATGGGCCTGGAGGTTTAAGAGGGGAGTTCTGGTCGCCTCTGTTTATAGGATTCCATTATTACTTGCCTATGTTGGTCAATTTAGCCTCTGGTTGATGCATATTCGGATTGATTTATTTCATTTTATCTGAGTTGCCTGATTATCATATCGTCTCTTGTCAAGTTTGCCCCGTGATCTCTGGTGTATCTTAGCTTAGCTACAGAGATTTTGCAGCTGCAGTATTGTAGTCTTAGATGATTTTGTTTTGAAACGGTTTTAGCTAGATATTGTAGTTACAGCACGGAAAGTAGCGAGTTGTGACAAGTGTTGCTTTATTTGTTAATTTTTGCGCAACGATACACGGAGGAAACCGTGATTTGTAAACCCCTGAAATATTCGTCATCACTGTGCAGTGCGATAATGCTGACACTGTTGTAAGGGTGACGAACGTTAAGTATAGGAAATGTCATCTGGGGTGTCCTGTGGTCCACAGAAACCCGTTGGTCGATTTTTGTGAATGTTATTTTCATTGCGGGCAATTATATTCATATTCTATCGTCAGCTCAGTCATTATTGTTGACTTTGGGGTCATTGCCCCTTTAGATTGTATTGCTTTATTAATTGTTCTAATTCTCTGTTTCTGTGGCATACAAACTTTTTCTCCAGAGGGTCAAAATCTGTGCCTCACATTGCATCCCGTCACTTTCCTGTCCTCTCATTTCCCCTTCCTTTTTTCTTTATAGGCAGAATTTCTTTCACTTCAAGCGTTTATCCCTTTCTGTGTATCGTGGTCTGTCTGTCTGACATTTGAACTCTGCTTAATCTCTTTGACGAATTTAGATGTCATTTTGGCAGGTACAGACTTTGGGTCTAGTGAAACATTATTTTAGATGGGTGTTCCTGGCCACCAGGGGAAGGGGAATTTGGGGGGTGGAACTACTACACCATTAACTACCACAATGCCACCAGGTGGCACAGCATGATCATCAGTTCCACCTTTTACCAAATTACTTTGGTCTTTGCTTCATATGTGAGCTTGTGTCAGTGTCTGGATTTCTACAGGGAGTAGTAAGATGAAACCTCCCTGGCTGTTTTCATGGCCCCCAACAGACACGATTTGCATAACAATTTTGGATAGAAAATTCAGACGCCCTATAATTCAGACCCTGTTTTGTGTAAATCGTGTAGCAGCCAGTGTGCATCTCGAATATTGTAATATTCTGCTAGCTTGCAAGCTTGTTCTTCAATTATTACATGATAATATTGTGGTGTCGTATTGTGCAATCGCAGGTTGGTTGTTGCATGCGTGTTGCGGCAGTAGATATTGTACAATAATATTGTAAATTACAATGTTTTCGTTGCCTGCGTATGACGTGCGTGTATGCCGTTGGTAAAAATAAATAATTTACTATCGTTCGGCTGCAGTTGTTGCTTTTTTTCTGCCCGAGGAATCAATGGCAGTATTGTTTTCTGCATTGACTCTAAAGACGCCTACAGACAGGGACGTCATTTAGGGGTCTGTGGACCTCCAAAGATTTGTGCTTCAATTTTTTCCCTCAGTGAGTCCTGCGAAAATGACTGATGACAAACTTTTGGTCCCCAGTTGATCTTTACTATACGAAATTTGGTCAGTTGATCACATTTTAGGCTGAAATGCACCAGGATCGATTATGGCTGGGGGAGCTTACAGCATTTCGGCAGGCCCCCTAGCTAGAAGGGGCCCTACTTCTAATGAGAACGGATAGGGTGGAAGGGAAGGGAAGGGAGGCTAAGGGAAAAAGGAGGGAAGGAGAAGTGACACCCACCAAATGATTGACTGTAACAGCAAAACTATGTCATTCCAGTTCAGTTTTTTTCGTTTGCTCTGTACGCACCTTAAGCTATTTTTCTGTGTTGACACGTTAACTCGTGAATCACTGCACTTAGCTTGATAGAATTTTGCATGAAAATGTAGCTATAGACAGCCTCTAAGTATATTGAATATCAAGGTCATAAGTCAAGGTCACGTGGCTTTTTTGTGTTTTTTTGTCTGCATGATATCGGCTGGCAGTATACTAAGCCTTGAGCGAGGATTTTTCTTGTTAAACAGTGATTTAATCCCCAAGCAAAACTGACGTCATATTACAGACTTTAGGCATTACAGACTTAACGCAACTGAACTGACACAGTTTAGTTTTTGACGCACTGTCCGATGGACGAGCGCATTGGCAAGGTCGTCCACTCCGTTGACAGGTGGAGGCGAATGCCTGTTGGGGGAAGTAAAAAAATAGAAAACTAAGGGGATATTTTTTCGGTGGCAAATTGCCTAGAAACGCATGGCACAGATCGTACCAATTCTGCGTGCAACAGTTCACAGACCCCTTGGCTAAATGTGAGGGATTCTACTTCTAAGGGAAGGGAAAGGAGAGGGAAAACAAGGAAGGCAAAAAGGAAATGTAGGGGAGAGGGGAAAGGGAGGAAAGGGTCAACCCCCGAGCAAAAATTCTGGCTACGGCTTTGTCTGCTTTTAAAGCTGTGATGCCACGCCACTCGTTTGCCTACATTGTTTGAACTGCTCTAAATCTGGTCAGTTATTTCTTATATAGTTATATGAAAAAGTAATTGGAATAGTGGCATAACGGCTAGCTTTTTGACTATGATTTTTTCTGTGCACCTTTCACCTCAGCGTGCAGTGCATCCATGCACCTCTCATAAAATATTGTCGATCGCCCAACAGATTTACATGTAGTAGTCAGTGATTCATGGGCCTACTATAAATGCCGTTTATGCATTGCAATAAATCTATCCGGTAACTATTTTTGTTCCACCAGCTGAGGAAGGCCTTTTTCGAAGTTTTGGCCTAGCATTCTGTTCTGGGCAACAGAATAGAGCGCCAGGGCTGATGGAGGAAACGTAGGTTTCGGACATATGTGTTTAGGTTTTTGAAGTCTTTTTTTTAGATCTTTAGCCAACTGTAGGCGCCTACTTAAGTAGCCTAACTGTAACAGTCGAGCTATTGGTACAATTTGTCGCCTGTTCGTCTGTTTGTAACATATGTATTGTCGCTAAGCTTAGGTCGTAAATTGGGGATTGAATGAAGGGGGAAGGAAATTTAATGGAAAACTGGCTATATTTTGGAAACGGTAAAACATACATTTTGTATACTGCTAAGGTTACTATATTAATCACTAATAGGAAGTGGCATACGCCTTTTCAGATGAAATTAAAATCATCGACCTTGGATGACCTTGAAGGTCACTGACAACCAGTACGGTCGGCTATCATAGCGACAGCTGGGCTTTTTGTTAGGTTATGTGAGACAAATTTTAAGACCCATGCAGAACAATCCTATGGAACCCTATTATAGCCCGGGGAAGGCATGGAAAACCGGATGGAAGTACATCGAATGGGGGAAGTGGGAGAACTATTCAATTGATGGGAATTAAGGGAAGTTGGTGGCGTAGCACAGTGGTTAGAACGTCGGTCCTGGCCGGCGAACTTTCCCTATCCTGCGCTAGACTGATGGATGGCCGTTTGACCACTTTGTGGGTAAAGCGTACGCTATCAGTCAACCAACAAGGCCAACTCAGCCTGCCATCCCTCTGGGGTCCGTTAAATGAGTAGTAACCCATTATATCAGTTACGGAAGGTGGGGACCTTAGTACAGCTGACTGGGGCTGCCTAGCCGGCCGCTGCGCCAGCCTGTGTCTGCAGGCTGCACGCGGTGGCTGTGCGGCCGGCGGCTCTGATTAATGACGAAAGCGCATTAGAGGCGTGTTCGCGACGATGCGCTATACAAATTGACGACCTATACCTATAGCCTACCTATACCTATACTAAGTGGAGTAGCGTGTGATATTGAATCGCGAACTTTAAAAAATGTGTCAGCACAGTGCCTACGCAGTGCGGCCATCCATCTATAGGCCTAGCCCTAGAATTGAGCATGGTGCCTATATATGATTCATCTCTTGAGCTTATACTTAATTTGCACACCGGTTACTGCTGCTGTTGGAAGAGTTAATCGCACCAATTTTGTTTTCTTATCTTCGTTTTCAGTTCCAAAGGCAGTGGCTTCTATCCCCCCAAATCTGGAATCAAAATCAGGCGCAA
>Ga0056128_1009884_pt1 | contig 11930 bp, 6 predicted proteins | sample WorMetLIZISLAND2_FD_71113 | JGI IMG/M metagenome (GOLD analysis project Ga0056128, IMG submission 71113) | Marine gutless worms symbiont microbial communities from Max Planck institute for Marine Microbiology, Germany - Olavius geniculatus... ... | reverse complement strand
GTCGGCGACGTGACGAACACGCAGACCGAGAATAGATTGCAGACGACACCGACTGGAATGATGCACAGAGACAACGAGTAGAAATGTATGTCGAAGCCGACGCTGCGTATCTTCATTGACGTCAGTTCGGTGACGTCATCGCTGACGCTGCTCATGTTAGCTGCTGCTGCTGACAGTAACTCGTCACTAGCAAACTCTGCAGCTGTCATCGTCGTCGTTGTTGCTGTCTGTAGCCAAACTGACGACGAATCCATTCTGAGTCAAAATGAATCAGATATTATCTTCATTACCTAACACAAATCAGATGTGTAGCTATAGCTGCCAGAATTTAGAAAGCAATAACAATATATAATCAATAGTACTAGAAATATAAATGCGAATATGAGTAATATTACGACTTTAGGATGGGAAGAACAACGGTGGCCTTAAGTAGAATTACGATTGGCTGTATAAATTTGCTTCAGCTTTTGTGTCAGGACTTTATGAGTTTTAGTTAGTTAAAATTGCAAGTGAACTTCACACAATCTTGTTTTTTTCGTTCATAAGCCCGGACGCACATATGTATAGACATGTACATTACTACTGAGGTATTACTATGACTTTGACATTAAACCTCCTGCTTTATAATGCTTATCGCTTATGGCGTCTTCGCGTGTCCCACAATACCGTTACTTCTATAACGTTTGAATTTATGGCGCAATTATTTCTGCCTGAGCACTGTGAGGCTTTGTGACCTTGATTTTTGACTTTTTATTTACACGACGTGTATTAGCCTATTATTTCCACTTATCTCAAATTAAAGAAAAAAACTGCTTACATTTTTCTATTTCAGCTATACTTTGTATAATTGTCCGACGTAACAGTGATAAGTTCTAGAAGCAAAACGGTAAAATTCCGAAGTCGAAAATTTTTAATTTTTGAACTGCTAAAAATTCCCTATAGGTCTACTACTATAGGACTACCTAAACTGTGAGTGCTGTTATTAAAGCACATAAGCAATCTTGGGAACACTTTTGCACAGAAATTATACAGTCTAGACTAGTTTTTCAGAGCACGTTGTATTTGATGAGTAAAAGCTACTGTAGAGTTTTTTCAAATCCATGTGTCGCTGTTTATCGCTAACGAGACAGGCCGCTGCAACAAGCTAAAAACAGCTGATCGCCTGAGCGCTACTCTACCGATGGGCGAGTTTACGCCCAGCACTGTAGGTTATTTTTGGTGGCAACTACATGTGACTACAAACTACACTCTGATATATAGGCCTACGTACATAGTCTACAGGTTCTGACCAAAAGCGCCCGCAGAAAATCTTCTATAAGTAACCAGTACCTTCTCTTTCTACATTTTCTGCCGACTGTAGCATTTATCGACTTCTCCCGTATAGTTATTTTTTATTTACCACAATCAGACAGCCTTTAAGAAGTGAGCACTGCTTTTCTATTGACGTGAATTTAAGTTAAGGGAATTTTGTCATTGTCCTTAAACCTAAATACAGCTACAGCAATGGGCGCTGCGTAATCAAGGAGGTAGCGCGCCCTCTTCTGTAAAAAACACATATTGCTAAAATGATGCTTTATCCTGCCACACAGACGTGTGGTAAGCACTCACAGAAGAGTGTTTATAAAAATGTGTTGTCCATTAATGGCCAGAGATAAGCGTTGAGTGCGCAATGTGCTGGAACCGACGATAATAGAATGAGCATGCTGGAACTAAAACACACAAATTATTAACGATGTTTGCGTGTCTGACGTTTGCACATCTTACAGTACAGGTCTATACTGATTAGTGATCATATGTTCACTCAAGTGTTGCCGCAAGCAGTAACGCATTACAACAGGCACCGTATAACGGCGTCGTTACTACGTTACTACGCTCACGTACGTGTCAACCAATAACCAATGGGCTCGCCCTGTTAACCCATTGATCAGCTCGTCAAAAACTAAACCGTGTGAGTTCAATTCAGTTCAGTTACGTCGTTCTGTGCGCATCTTTAGATATACAAAATCAAAATATACAGCAGAGTTTTATCAGTACGGAGACTACATACCGTAGGTGCGTCGGGCAGCCGTTGTATCCTGCAAGTGACGTTTATCCAAGTTAAAGCAGTAATTAATCAGACAGACTTACTGCCGCACGTAGGCTATCGCTCAACACGTTAGCTTGTCGAGCTCAACTGAGAGACTAGACTACTATGCGGCGAAAGATGCAGCGGCAACAAGCGAAGCAATGACTGATGATATTTGCCAGAGCGCGGATGCACAGCACGCGTCATAGCAGCAGGCGTAGCAATCTCACGCTGAAAACACATCACCATGGTAACTTTCTCAGCAGTTGTTGCGATTAATCTAGCGTACACCTTTCGGAAAATCTTCACACTCATCCCTGTTATTAGCGTCTCCAGTTCAAATCGCGACTGCATGGCTGTGTTCGTGTAACTTTGTGCGCTTAGCCTGCGGAACGCAGCGCGAACCTAATGCTCTACAACACGCACGTTAGACAAAAGTCAGTCATTATCAAAATTACTTTGAAAATTGTACATTGAAAATTTATTCGTCTGGCCGCTGGAGTTGACCCATATGTGCCTGCATTGGTATTGCTTTAGCAATAACAATTTCATGTTGGAATAAATATAAATCCACACTGAAATCTACAGAGCGGCAATTTCTTAAACTAGAACGATTTTACTAACGTTTCCATGCCATAATACCGCAAATTATTTCTGCATTTAAAACACTAAAAGTGATGTATTTTTATGCAGGCAGTTGTAGATAACACAATAAAGAAATTTCATATCATGCTACTAGGCTATGAAAACATATAACATTGGCGCCCCTATATACGGCCGTCATTTACCGATGACAGCATTTGCTTGACGCATATAGTCATAATTAGGCCTGACTATTAAATGCTGTATGTCTTTAATTAGTTAATTTGCTAGTATTCGTATGGTCTGTGCTCTTTTTTTAGCTACTTCTGTACATTCTCGAGCAGACTGTAGGTCTCTTGAGCCTCAGTTTTGTATCTGTGGCCGTGTTTACATGGCAGTCAGCAGCTGATAACATGTGCGACCTAATTGCAACTCGGACCGACCCCAATCGATCACTGAAGTCCGTTCCACCCGCCCCGTGACGACACTGAACTTGCAATCTGCGTTGCAAATGTCGTTAAAATCCTGTTGCGACTGACCGTTAAGAGAAAGCGATAACCACAGAAACGCTACAATTGTTACTGTTTATTCTTGTAGACTGCAGTTGTTTCCGCTAGGCTTCTATACACCCAGACACACTATTAAACATACATAGCAGCATTTCTGCCAAATGTTTTTAATTTTAAACCAATATATACAGATTATATGCAACATAGTTGTCCGTGGTTAGTTCTAGGATTAAAACAAAACCAGATTGCAAAAATCTAACGCAAACGATCCTGCTAGTATACGACGAAAATATTTTAACCGTAAAAAAACGTTAGTCAGCGTGGAAGTGGGGGGGGTTAAACGTGAAAAACGGTCCAGTGAATCGTAATCGAAGTTAATTTTAATGCAAGAACAGCTAAAAACTGATATAAAAGTATGCGGAATTGTAGAGCAGAATACGTTCTTGACTTCTTGATCGATAATACACGAGGTGGCGATTGTTTCATAGAAATGCAATCAACGGGCGAGGTCAAGCTGCGCTAAGACTTTAGTCTGTACCCATGATGACAAAAGTCTTAAGCGTAGTTTTCATCGAACACAACACACGCAACGTACGCAACGCAAAGAGCGCAGCTGACGTTACGGACGCAACGACTGCTTTTATTCTTGCGTTGTAGCCGTTGCGTTTGCTACGTTTGTTGCGTACTTTCTTGCGCTCGATCGTTGCGTTGGACGGAAACTACGCTGTTATACTAGAATCTCAGCAAAACTTGACCTCACCCGGCAGCGCATCGTTTGAGCATCATAACGTTCAATGATTCCACGCATAGCTCACAGCACGGTTAGTTACGCCGAGGCCTGGTCGTCAGCGTGGTCGGGCTGCAGGTTGGGCGGCGGCTGTTCGCTCGAAGTGGTGACAGGCTGCGTCTTGCTGATGTTCTGGTTGTTGGCAATCGTGGCGAGTTGGGCGTAGACAAGGCTGAGCTGAGCTTTGGCGGACTGGATGTCCTCGAGCTGTTGACGTCGCTCGCTGTTGGTTTGCTGGACGCAGGCGAGCGCCTCCTCCGTCCTCTGTCTCAGGGCGCTGATCTGCTGGCGCGTGTCATGCAGGAGCGCCATCATCTCCAGCGCTTTCTGCGCTCGACTCTTACCGCCCTCAGCTGGGGGTGGTAGTGGTGGTAGCTGTTCTGGCTGTGACGTCACCGCTGGCTCTCCTTTGCCGACATCAGGCTTGTTCATCACTCTCCACGCTTGACTGTTACCATCTTCAGCTGGTGGTTCTGATGGTGCTGGTGGATTTAGTGATGATGGCTGTGACGGTCGTGGTGGCGATGGTAGCTGTTCTGGCTGTGACGTCGTCACTTTGCCGACATCAGGCTTGTTCACGCCGATGTCATCGAAGCATGAATTACGAACAGAGGCCCCTGAACAAGAACACCGAAACAGATCGTTCAGTCAGTCAATCAATCAATGGGCGACTTCACTTTTTGACTTAGACTTTCGCTGAGCCTTTTCGCTGAGCCAAAGCTAAAGCTGAACGCTAAAGTCTACACTTAGACCACAGTTCAACTAAACTTTGGTATAAGTCTACTGACATAGACCAAAATGATTAAAAATGGCGGAAAACAGGTAAACCTAACAGGAAATAAATCAACCATTTATGCTTGGACTTGGTTATTTAATTGCGCCGCGCACGCAAATAACGTAATTACGTAACATCTGACGTCATTTTTATTACGCCAAGCGGAAGAACAATTTAAAGCCGTTAATACAATAGAAACATACAGCTAAAATGATCTAATAAAAAAATTACATTAAGACCAGTAAAAAGCAAAAAAAGTGTATATTTATCTTCTAGCGTTGTGTGTGTTGCGTGCGTTTACCGAAAGCCAGGCTAACGCTGTATATATTATCATATAAAAGGTCGTTGTCTCAAAGCACAATACAGAGGAGACTCCAAGCATGCGTGGCGTGATTATGTCCAGTCAGTCATTCGACGCAAATGGACCAAAACGCATGATAAAATCCAACAGCGCGAAACCTTCGCATTATATATCACCGCGAAAGGCGCATAAAATCTTATGATTACTGTTGCTAATGGCTATTGGTCGTACCATGCGACTTGGTTGCCGGTATGGCTGGCAGGACTTCATTGTGACTCGGCAGTTTGTCGTCTGAAACGATCTTGCGTGACTCCATCAATGCAACTGTGTACTGCGACGACGTGATGTACGATTGCGGACCGCCGTAATAGACAGATGCGAAGCAAATCCTAAATCCAAACAATATTATCCACTCAACGACACAGATACGTGGTTTCTTTCGTCAGATTTTCGAACGACAGCCATGCCGCTTCTTGCGTTGCTATTAAGAATTGTTCACGTCGATCTCCATAGCAACGACTGATGGCACAAAAGTATGGATGTCAATGCCAATGATATTTCCCTTTTCCACTCTTCTTTTCTCCCTAAATAACAGAGGGTGTGTGGCGATATAAGTTCTCCACTCGGGTTCTGGAGCAAAGCTCCAGTCGCCAACCGTTTTCCTGGACATTATAGGGGCTTACATGAGCCCTGGATGCAGTATTTTCCAACGCCCAGACTTAGGTCAACATTAAACAGTTTGCTCAGAGTTCTTCTGACATCTGTCTGTGAGTGTGCCATTTTTCATGACTGACCTATCCATTCCATCCGCTTCCAGGACTTATCACTTCCGGCCGCGGTGCATTTTCTCGGCTCCACGACGCAGCGTCGGCGGGCGATAATTGAGTGGGTGACGAGGTTAAATTGGAGGCGTCACTCGCTCAATGCTGGTGACTTGACAGGTCTGTAAACACCAGCTAAAAAGCCCCAATGTCGGTAGTATACTGTACACCTGTTAAATGTAAATTACTTTTGCACGCAGACCTTCAAGTGCTTAGTCAGTCGATACAATGCAAAAAGTCGATGCTGGAAAGGATTATTATACGCATAAACATTAAGCATTTTTCTTAGCAGTTGTCATATTTTGCGTTTGTGTGTTCTGCCGCCCCCCTCCCTGCAGTATTGTTCTGGTAGGCAGCTCGTTAGGTTAGCTGTTTTACAAAGCATTGGAGTATTTCACCAATTCAGCCGTGTGACGTCAAACAAACATCATCAAACAAACGTCATACACACGTCACACGTTACAACGCAGCATAATGTTACCGCAATTTTGATTGCCTAATGCTAGTAGGGTATATATCTTTGTGTGCTTCGGTCTTAATACTGGAGTTAATAAAAGTTAACTGATTACAACAGATTTCCATCAATTTATAATTATGGTAAGTTACTTCACGGCGTCTCCGGTCTCCGGAGATGTCCTAAATATAGCCTACCAGCAGTTACATAATATTACGGTATACCGTATAGTCGAAGATAACTTTTGAGACACTGAAACCGCAATACAACATATCTTCAAGCGTTGTTCAAGGCTTAATACTATCTGCGGGCCATGCCTGTGCAACATTAGTGAATCTGGGGGATTATATTCGGGGATTTTGTCCGGGGGAATAATGTCCCGGGGAAATTTTGTCCGTTTTATATTCCAGCGCATTCTGTCCGGGGGTATATGTCTGGGGATATTATGTCCGATGGGACATATGCTACTGGCGATGACTTCAAGTTACAAACTATACTTCGTTCTCTAGCGTCAGCTGTGCTTGTAGTAGACGTTGCAGAAAATGTTCCCGCAAGATTCAGTTGGATAATCTCCAGTTCATTAAAACGTTAAACACGCCACACTAAATGGCTGATTACTCCCCCCTCTCTCATAATTCTTGTACGGCGCACCAGCGTCTATGCTTATGCACGATTCGCAGTAGCCCGATTACACTAATATAAATGAAGTTTTTTACTCGTGACGTGTAATCGTTTTATAAATGCATTGATTGCTGGAACACAGAATCTGCAAAGAGTAAAGCCGGCAGTCGTGAGTAAACGTGTGACGTCATCGTCGGAGGCGACCGGAAGTCAAACTCTGACGTCAGAGTCGTTCAAAGAATTCGTCGATCGTCGGGACTACACCGCCGCCATCACGCTGCTCACGGTTCGTCAGCAGCCTTTCAGTACTAGATACCGCACTGCTGGAGTGGATAAGCGAGTACGCAATACGACAGACAGTGCAGTATCGTACTTAAACCACGCTGAGCTCGCTTAGACTAGGCCTACACTGTCGTTTGCTTCATCGGTTTACGAGAATGATTCCGAGCCTCAAGAAATTACCGTACGATGAAAGAATACGGCAGTTGGGTTTTTAGACCTTAGAAGACAGAAGGAACAGAGCTGATTTGCTGCAAGTTTTCAAGATGTACAAAGAACTATTTTTAGCTAAGTTGAGCAATTTCTTCACTCTCCGTACGTCAGTTAGGCCTACAACACGTGGACACACCGCCGAAATTGCAAAATGCAGATCCCATCTGGACATTAGACGTTTCTTCTTCTGTTCAAGGGTGATTGATCGGTGGAACTGTTTGCAGCAAAGTGTCATAGACTCCAGCAGTGCGAATTGTTTCAAAAGTGGTCTCGAGCATACAAGAAGGACTTCAATAGGCTTCTTTATGTACTAACCGGTCCGCTTAGCCCTACGGTCGAACCAGCTCCGGAGATATGTCTACCGGTCCAGGTGCGGTCGCACCTGGTATGTTACCTGGTATGTTATGTTATGACGCACGAGTGCATCCGAAAATTGTGCAAAAAGTATCAGTGCCAGCTGAGTGTGGTTTAATTTTAGTGTCGTTCCGAACGACCGCTAAAGTAACTGTATTCGCGCGTTCTGTTAAATAACTCAGTCTGCGGTCCTTGATAATTGCCTCCGAGTGTCGCTTGAAACGCTAACCTAACGTTACTTGTCGAGAGGCATGCCATGTCTGTGTTGTTTACGCCGTTCTGTAACTTATTGTAGGCTATACTGTTCGTGACACACAAAACTGCAGTAAACCTAAAAGGAAAGGAAAATTTCTGTTTAAACTGGTTGTATTTTTTGACTTACGTAGCCTAAGCTTACATCGTATACGATCAACGATCTTCATGCCAATACGGAATAGGCCTCATAATAATAGCGACAATGATAACTTAGATTATTGTGAATGATCTATCACGCTTTTTAACTTGACACCCGTTCGGTTACGTGTGCACATTGTTTCGGTGTATGCAGTTTGACTGCGAGTGGTAGACGAAAATTTCTGACGAAATTCGTGGACAGTTATGATAATTCTGTATGACGGAGTCTCTGAGCTTAGCCAGAGCCCAGAAGTAAACTAAACGGTCTCGGTAATTCGTCGTCTAGCTTAGCTTCATGTTTGTTTGTTTTTTAATGTCGTACGCTGTCGTTCTATGACAAATAAAGTTGCATTATATTAAGGCGGACGAGCTGAACCCGGCTGACAAGAAAGACGAGCGTGAGTTGTGGATTGCCTACTGCGCGTTTCATCTCGCTAACTACGCGCGCGCTCTACAGGTGCGCGTCACGTGACCCGTGTAGCTCCTTTACGTGGCCTAATATAATATCGCTTTTGTTAACGCAAATCACTGGACAAAAGGCCACCAGAAATGTCACCCCCGGACAAAAGGCCTCAGTTATAGATGTTGACTCAGCATAACTAAGTGCTGCCTGGAAGACTCTAGTTTCAGGAACCGTAATGCATTTTCATAAATTCGAAAGGGGTCATCCTGAACGAGGGCGCTAAATGAGAAGGGGGTAGAAAAAAATTTGCAATTTTTAGCCAATAAATCGCTGTATCTCAATACCGGTGCGAGATAGGGCCTAGGTTACTATTAATCACTAATACAAAGTCGTAAACTGGCTCTTTTGGATTTTTGGCGATTTTGGGCTGCGAGACACATTTCAAGAGCCCACTGTGCTGAATTCACTACAGATAGATCAAAACAATCTGCATATAGAATTTTCAGCATTAAACGTAGATTTTAACGGTCTAAGTTCCGACCTTTTAGGTTAGGCCTACATTTTTCGGTTTCAAATGATAGTTGAAATTTAACGAAGTTATGACAAAAACAATTTTGACTGTTCTTTTCTGAGACATGGTCATAATTTTGTTAAATACGTTTTAGTAAGTAAGTGGCCTTTTGTTCGGTGGTCTTACGTCCGGTGGCCTTTTGTCCGTACACTGATAGAAATACACGCAGAAGAGTAAGCTAATAGACCTCAGTAAAAATGCGATAGTGTGTGCTATAGCGCCGTTGAAGTTGTAATATTATGCAGTTATTACAGCGCTATAAATGTTATGGGCCTGTTATTTTATTATTATCAGAATAGTTAGTTTATTATAATCATTAGGTTTATAGTCATCATCGTCATCAAACTCGACTTTTCTTCAGACCAACGTTTTGTAATTTTAATACCCTCGTATTCATCAGTCTGTGTATATCAAAAAATTGCAATCATTTACTTTACAAAAAAGTATTATTTGACGTTTGTATGTCTACGTAATGAACACAATCTTGTCGTGCACAAAGTAGCACTACTGTGTCCGCATATTTTAAAATGCTTACCAATCTTTCAAACTTTTCGCCGTTTGCAGCCGATGTTTGTGTGTCGTGTGGCGTTCAGATTTACGAGAAGTTGTCGAAGGAAAGTTCAAGGAAGGACTTGAAGCTGTACGCCGCCTGCTGCTATTTCATGCTCGGAAAGTACAAAGAAGCGTTCGACGAGGCCAGCGAATGTATTTTCTTCGATTTCTTCGTTTTTAAAAAAATTATTTACGGGATTTTGTTGGCGAAAGTGGTCTCACTGTACTAGTTCGTGAACTTGGGTGTAGCGGTACAGAGAGTTAAGCTTACTACACCTTCACGGAGCGAAACATGGGGTTACTTTCTGCAAAGTTGTGTTTTATCGCCGGGGTTCGCGTGTACTGCAGCAAAGCACAATACGTTGTTTTGCGGTTGTTTGAGCCTGTTTTATTTCGCTCCATTTCATCTCATATGTGCAGCGAATGTGCGCTCAGGTGCAAAGAGTTCGCTGCGCAATCGTCTGATGTTACACGCGGCGCACAAACTCGGCGACCAGACAGCCAAAGTTCGCTGTCTCAAGGCTCTTGATGGAGGCGTCGTCGACCAGCTGTCTGCAGCCGCACTCAAGTTCACTGAACGCGACTACCACGATGCCATCAACACGTACAAGGATATCATACTCAAGAACAGGTCTTATACATTCCACAGTGATAACGCGTCGATAACCTGCGGTTGCAGTAATGATAAGTGACCAAACGAGCGACAATATAAGCCGAAAATCACTATGTACAGTCGTCGTCGTCGTCGTTAACGAGTAATCGGCGAACGAGCATATAACGACACCCCCGAGTGTCCGCATGTGATGGCTCGTCTCCAGAGGTCAGCAGGCGGAATGTTGTTGTCCCCACAAAGTTGATCGACTTCGTCATCTGCTATATAATGCCTACAGTAGATTGGCAGAATGTCAATTACATCGAAATACGTTCACGACATTTTGCGAGACCTTCTTCCGTCGACGGAAGAAACGAAAGTGTGTCACTAAACAGGCACTAGCGGCGATGATGCTGACAGAGAAACGCCGCGTGCTAACATTAATGTGTTTATTGTTCCATAAGTATTTTTGTCCCTCTGGCATGTGCCTTATTCTAGCCTTTGTATGAATATTTTTGTCTGAAATAAACGATAATTAAATTGATTGATTTGAGTGAGCGATAAAATGTTGCAGGGACTACGTGGCGTTGAACGTCTACATCGCGCAGTGTTACTACAAACTCAACTACCACGACATGTCACAGGTTCACTCCGTGTAATTTTTTATATTTTTTTTATTCGTGAATTTCCTCCAGTCAGTCAACAAATCAGGCAATCAGAGTTGCCTTTACAGCAAAGCTACTTCAAGCTCAAAACAATAACAGCATGATGTTCAAATGATGATGTCCGGTATGATTTTCTGAAGAGCCAGGTTTTGAGATGCTGACAGAAAGCTGAGAGTGACTGAGATGTTGTTATGTTCTGCGGCAAAGTGTTCCAGACACGAGGTCCAGCCCAATATTGCACGTTGTGCTCTGTTAATCGTACTGCGACTTGCTAACGATATAAATGTACAGATGATAAAGTCACCCATTGTACTGCTATGACCGTGTTGCTGCTGCTGCTGCTGATGATGATCGATGATAATGACGAGGCGTAAGAATTCCTGTGCATCCAGCTGCTGTCCGTTTCTGATAAAACTTATGTCTGTAAAATTTTTATTGGGCCCTTCAGAAATATTGGTGCAGTTTTTTTTGTTTGCTTTCAGTGTTTCAATGAAATAAAGCTGTTTGCATCTAAACTGTTTTACTGCACTATTTTTGCTTTTTCGTTCTCATGGGTACTATTCAGTGTGTCATTTTATTTTTATGAGCTATTTGTACAAAATAAAAATTAAAAATTAAAAAAATGAAAACATTTTTTTGTTCCTATTTATCGCCAGAGTGCAACTGGAAAAAACAGGATTGTTATAGGCCTGGTAATGCCGATGTTTTGCAGGAGTTGGTGTCAGTCTATTTGAACGAGCAGCCGGACAGCTTCGCCGCAGTCAATCTGCGTGCCTGCAACATGTTTCGACTGATGAACGATCACACCGCAACGGTCTGTTGATGAAATAAAATAGCGAAAAAATTATAACCTGGAAACCCGGGTCCCGGATGTCTAGTGCAGAGGACACTAAGTTTATCAGAACAGTTATTGATCTGCCGAGTGTTGATTTATGCATTGCTCGTAGGCTTCACAAGTTTGTTCAGAAGTATGCTGTGACATACACATGGTCT
>Ga0056128_1009881_pt1 | contig 11931 bp, 4 predicted proteins | sample WorMetLIZISLAND2_FD_71113 | JGI IMG/M metagenome (GOLD analysis project Ga0056128, IMG submission 71113) | Marine gutless worms symbiont microbial communities from Max Planck institute for Marine Microbiology, Germany - Olavius geniculatus... ... | reverse complement strand
CCAAATTTTATCTCAATCAGATCAGGGGTTTTGATTCTGTGGGGGGTCGAATTTTTGGCTTTCCCATAAGAAAGAGAAGTCGCCGTTAACACAGGGCTTGAACTACCGTTCAGCCTGTGAAAGTGCTTATCAAGTTTTTAAAACATTATTGTCACTGAATGAGTAAAATCGATCTTAATACAACTATCACATTCTGTATTCGGACTAACAATCTAGCAGTTTAACTCGTCGTAATCTGATACCCCGTTTACACGATGAAGCTGGCTCGACGAGCTGGCTGGATCTTTGCTCGATGTTTGCTTGGTGATTGTTTGATGGTGTAAACGGGCTATAAAACTGAATGCGCCTATCAGCATGCAGCATTGCAGCACAGTCAGTCACAGCAGTTACCTATAAAGTTCAAACAGGTGCTTGTAATAAGAGAAGAAAGACGACCTATATTGTAGTGGTTGTAAATAAAGACAGCAGAAACACGAGCTGTTGTAAAACAGAATGTAGTCTCAGCAATAGCTTACTCTATTTACACATTCTTTGATCTCAGTATAGGCCTACGTAACACAGCCGGTAGTTTGCATGCTGTGCGATGTTGACTCGACATTTTTTATTTCGTTTAACCTAGTAAAAACTGCAAGAACTTTAGGACTTTTCCTAAAGGACAACTTGGACATTGGATGATTGGACAAGAACTTTACTTTGGTCTTTAAAGAGTCTTTCAGCCTGAGAACATGAACTTGCATCAATGATTCTTGCTGTTATGAAAGACATTCGTCTACATCACACTATAATATTCGAACTTTTCGTCTACTTCGGCTAATCAGTACTGGGTAATTTTGGCTAAATTATATACCTACGTGTAATAGCACTGCATAATCTACTTTGTGCAGATGTATGCTTTTAATCAACTTTTTTACTGGTTTAAGTCATCATTAGACTAATAATTAATTTTTTGTAAATTTCGATTTCTGTCTCTCTTTCGCGGAACTATTTAACCAACATTTTAAACATCGGGAAAGTCTGTGCGGTAGACAAACAAACGGAGAAAGCTACCGTTCTTGAAATGGAATCGAACCGGAAGAAATATTCGGTAAAACGCGAACGGCGCATCTCTAGACAGCAGCAACGGAACGGGACGGGCACTTGCTCAGCTGCTCCAGCCGCAGCGTGCAGCACGCTGTCTACCCCGTGACTGCTGTGAGTGCTCTGTGCTGTCGGTCGCTATAGTCTCACTGTCTTGCATTGCCTGCCCCCTGGTAGTAGCCGCCGCTGCCTTCTGCCATCATCTGCCAGCGGCCGAGCAGCTTTTCCCGCCAACGACTCGGCTTGGTTCACTCGCTGCTGCCCTGGCGTCACGGTGGTGGTACTGTTGTAGCGTAGCGCGCACCTGGCAGTGCGTGCGTGCGTGCTAGAGATCGCCGCGTCTCAGTTAGTCTTTCTTGATTGCACCGTCGTCGCGGCGTTTACCCTCCAGCGTTTAGATTAGTAGTGCTACTAGTAGGTCCTGGTGCGCGTTCGTTATCCTTCGCTGAATAAAGCAACATCGGATTCGCGTAACTGAACGAAGGACGCCGTTCATTTCGAGCGTTTCGTGTGAGCCGAATTTCATCGGCCCTCCGCCGTTGGCAGATCGGGCCCCGAGCGGAAAAGACGACATCATGGAAAACGGCGAAGACGTGGTAGCGATGGAGCAGCAGCAGCATCAACCACAGAATGTTGACGGCGTGCAACAAGCGACTGATGGAGGAGTGGAAGAATTGCATTCACCGACCAAAGGCGCCACCGGAGGAGATCTTTTACAACTCGAAGACGGCACTGAACGTACGTATAGGCTATAATCTGATCGTGAATAGGTTTAAACGTCGTCAGCGAGCGAACAATACAGGATTGAGAGGCTTACACAGAGAGAAAATGCTTTGAGAAATCCAACGCGATCGGTTCTTGCGCGTTTCGCAGTATGTGGAATGTCGACTCTGTGGGTCTAACTTTTTCGGTAGAATAGGCATGCTTTGCGGACAAATAATCTATGTAAAATTTAAAACTTTTAAATTCAGCAAACTACATTTTTGTGTTCCTGTTGTGGACGTCTGACGTTTCATCAAAAAGCAGCGGATACGCAGTTGTTCGAAAAACACGAGATGCGCGACAAATGTTCGTTTATTATTTATGAAGTTGATTTTTATTGGGCTTGTTTCGGTGTTTTGTTGCAGGCTTTTGCAGTCAATGTTTGGTGAAATACAGCGTTTGTAAACGTTTGTTTATAGACACTGGCACTATTCTTGCGTCGCCTGCGCGTTTCACTCTTCGTGCGTTACGTGCGTGGCGTTGGGTGGAGACCAGCGTTAGGATAATTATGACCGCGGTTACGCGCGAAGCAAAAATATTTCAGCGGCCGCCGACAGCCCAACGGCTTTTACGGCCTGTCCAGCAAAAATCTTTTGCGTGCAACTGCACCAAAAACATGCGTTTGCTTTCTTTGTGAGTGAATGTTTTAAACGTAGTTACATGTCAGTTAGAATGCAGAAACGTTGGCAGAACGTTCTGCAATATTTTGTTTTATTTCTGCTGACGGACAAAGCTACGTTGCAGCCACATCGACTGCTGGATCCCATGAAATAAATGTGCGCAGTACAGGCGTTGATTAGTCAGTCCGTGTGGATGACTGACTTTGACTAACTGCAGCGCCGTCCCGGGCGAAGCTGTTTCTGTAATATAAAATATTTCTTTTGGACAGATGTAGATCTGGCCATGCGCCAACTTCTAAGCTCCAGTTTGTGGCCTGCCCGGGGCTTATTACTCATCGCCGTGCCAGACTAGTCGGCGCACTATAGCCGTGAAGTTGGCGGCCCGTGGAGAAGGCAAACCTACCGTCGCAGTGATGCCCGCCGGCCGTGCGATGCTGGCATCCAAGCGCGTCATGCCAGATAGCAGCTGCGGCATCCGTGGATTAATAACTGATGTCTAAAATAGACCGTGCACAGACTACAAAGCGTCAGAAATAAATTGAATTGAACCACCAGTTCTTGACGCGGTACATCTAGCTATGCTGTCAGTAGTAACCATGTCTTCTTCTGCAGCGGTTTGGCTGCAATTTTCAATGGAAAGTTTCAAGCTATAGCTGGCCATCGAAAACGGTGAGAGATAGAGCTAAGGTTGTTATTGACCACTAGTAAGAAATCGCATACGCCCTTACAGACGAGATAAAAATCATCGACCTTGGATGACCTTGAAGGTCAGTACTGCAACAAGAACTGTGTAGGCGGCAGCACGTCTTCCCTAGCGGTAGCTAGGCTTTCTTGTTTCTGTTTAGTCTAGTCCGTGCAATGCAACCAAACTGGCGTTCAGGTTCAATTCGGTTTTTTTATTGCTTTGTACACGCTTTTACGTGGCTTAGGGATTATGGCGGTTGACGCTATATTTGCACAACGGATTAGCCTAGTATTTAAAATGCGGTCGTTCTATACGCCGCATTACGCGTACTGCTTATCCGTCCGTCCGTTTGTCTGTCTCCCGCACGGACGTTTTTTGATGTCGCTTTCAACAATGGATTGCTATTACGCGACTTAGACCTACATTGTAGGCCTATGCGTGTATTCAGCATTTCGAACGTTAGCAAATTTTTGTGTCTCTCTGCTGTACATTGCAGATTTATATCGCATTGTGCTCTGTATTAATTAGATATAGTGCAATCGATGCGGGAGTACGAAAAGTCTCAGACGCTCGTCGGTATCTTAGTTGAAATTATTTGGAACTGAGGGAGCACAGATTTAATTTAATGTGAGTGAGGCTGTGATTTCTTGTGAACAAGAAATCCCAGCTGTCGCTAGGGAAGACACGCTAGAGCCCATACATTTGTTGTTGCATACTGACTTTCAAGATCATCCAAGGTCCATGATTTTCCTGTCATTTGAAAGGCAATATGCGACTTCCTATTAGTGATCGATAGCAACCTGGGCTTTTTCGCACCGTTTAGCCACAATACATCCGTGACGGACAGACAGACGACAACGATGCCAAGGACGCCGTACAGCCTAGCTATAGTGCGTTAAACAAATATGCAACTCTGTAATATAACGTTTGCTTTCATTTGGTTTCCAGGCATGAAGGTAGCCTACGTGCGAAATCTCTCTATACGCCTCGGTACGGCCGGTAATCACACCAATGCCACGGACCGGCGAGATTCAGACGGTGCGTGCAAGCCGGTGCAGTCCTACGGCTATCGAATGCATTGTGCACCGCATTGCACTGGGCCGCCGACTCCTATGATTGACTGATTGATTAGACATCTTATCCGTTCTACACCGACACCCGTCGTTCACTACTCATTCACAGAACTCATTACGCCAGCAAATATCACGTACGCTGAGCCTTCAAGCCAGATGCCGTGTGCGCCCGGTCGGCGTGTATTAATTGCTACCAGGATTTTGTCTACTTCGGACATAACCCCCCCTCCTTAGGCCAAAGAAAAGACCACCTAACCGCTAGTATTTGGTTAAGCAAGGCACCGGAAACTAACATCGGCAGTTTAAAAGTAGAAGATGGATTCGGGCACTAACGCTGCTACGATTTTGTTTCGGGTCTCATCGCGGAAGTTTTCTGAAACGTAGACGTAGACCCATACTGTCAGCGCAAAAAATGTAGCCAAGGCAATTCTGCCGGTCAGGAAGGGGCGAGCTGTAATAGCTTATAGGAGGGTTTTGTCCTGCCGTGTCGGTAAATGGGGTTTGACCGTGGAGGGGTAATGACCAGGGATCGATCTCCCTTCTTATTAATTACAGCGCGTCACCGTTATCAGTGACACTAAGTTAATTGTATCACATATTGGCAGCTGTAGTGAACGCGGTGCGCCGATAAAGTGAAATAGCTTATTTGTTGGAATGCAAGCGCATTCAAATCCGTCCAACAGTTACAGCAGGTGCACAAATGTGGCAGACAAACAGACCGCGCCACTCAGAAATGCGTAGCAATAGGCGTAATCGCTTGCGCTGCAAGAGCGGTTCCGCTTACATACCGTTGCTTCTGCGTAGACCCAGCTGGAGAGCTTATTATATCCCAAACGTATAGGCCATTCACGGAAAATGTTTTTAAGCAAAAGGCGAGACGAGACTTGCGTTCCGACGCATCAGATAGTAACTGAGTTCTAATAGCTCGTAGGAAGTCGAATTTTGCGTGATGCATGCTGATGACAGCTATAGGATGATCAGATTAGAGCGGTATATACTCTTGCATGTACATGTAGGACTGGTGCGTCAGTACAGATGCATTTCCTGGCTCGCAGCATGATTGCGTCGGTTGTAACTCTTGAGTGCATCCAACTTTGATATACTGTAACTACATGTATTAGCTTACGCTCGCTGTCTGCACCATTCAGTGCTCACTGCTCGGCCCAGCGGCGTTTAGATAACACGGCGAACTTGGAGGGAGAAAGAGCCAGAGAGATGAGAGCGAAAGTATACACGCGCGCTGACGGACAGACGGACGGACCGACGGACATACTTTGATGCTAGAGTTGCATGCAGCAACCGACCGGCCGCCAAATGACAACATTTTTCATCTCGTAGACGCCATAGTCGATATTCTATGAAGCGTCGCCGTCGCCGATCGCTTGTTTTGCCCTGTACTAAATCATTGCCAAAAAGCAACTCTTTAACTAGCTCAAAATATGTCAGAAACTATTTGGTACAGCCGGGCTTCTCTTGCGTGGACCCGCTTGCAGCGTTGTTCAGAACTTCATCCTTTCTAGCTGGATTTGAGGGGTAAGTCACCGCAGAAGGGAAATTAATGTGAATCAGACGAAGCAAAATGGGAGAACAGGACGTAAGGAGGGGATGGATAGAAGGAATTGTGAAGCTCCCATCCGCTATAGTTTTAAAAGTCTGACTATTGCGACAGATGTTGCTGTATAACGTGGTCCGTCCATATCTGTCTTTCTGTCCATTCGTCCGTCTGTCACACTCGTGCGCCCTGCTATTTGGCAGGGACAGTCACGTGGCCCCAAGTGTGTAACATTGATAGTCTCCGCCAGGCTGCAGGCTTTGCTTTTTCCGTTTACACTGTGAAGCAGACGTATTCAAAATACACGTGCACGACGTGTGCTCTAAGTTTGCTTCATCGTGTAAACGCCCTATTACTGGACACAACCAGTGATGTGATTATAGTATTGTTCTTTTTGCCAGAATGACAATTTGGCCTAGATACTCCTTGCGGTGTCAGCGGTGAAAGTGGCCCATACGCGCGGTGTTACCATATTGATACAGTTCCGAAACTCGGCTTCCGTGTACAGTACCGTTCATGTCGAACCGGAGCAGATAGATAGGACACATAAGCCGCGTATTATTCGCTGTTTGTTTACGGCATTAATAACTTATCAATGCTTCCAGGCCATAAACAATTGCCCATGGTGGCGCGTATGGCACGCCGATACCACACTATAGGCCTATAGTACCAATCGATATCTTTTGTCTGCGATAAAGCCATGCAAGACCGCCCGCCGGCCACGCGAATGATAAAATATTGTTATAGTGACTGCCGATAAGAAAAGAAGAGTATAGGCCTATATTTAGATGAGGCGCCGCGGTCACGCACACGGGTAACGATTTTTTTTGCATAAATAGTCTACCAGGAACGCGGGGAACGCCGTGCCCCCACTTTTTGTCCCCGGGTGGGTAGTGGCTATGCGCTTTCACCCATATACTTTTCCACTGAAGTCTTGTCTGAACAGAAAGCTAGGCCTATATGAGTTTTATCTTCTCACCTGCGGTGGTCCGACCAATAATGATGGTATTATTATTGTGTTTTACAATTTTACTGAATCAAATAATCGGTTCTTTATCTCTCTATCTTACTTTTACGCGCAACAGCAGCTACTGCTGTATATGAGGACGTCTTGGCAATCGCAATTCTGTCTGTCCGTCTGTCACACGGGTAGATCAGTCAAAAACGGTGCAAGCTAGGAGATCACCAAATCTTCACGATCGGCTGCCTGGAACACTCCAGTTTCAGGATCAGTAAAGCTCTTCCATAAATTCGAAGGGGGTCACCCCGAACGAGGGCACAAAATGAGAGGGAGAGGGGAAAATTTGCGATTTTCAGCCGATACGGAGTTGGCTGAGCGAGACAGGTGGCGCCCTCTGGTGAGTACAAGTAAAAACACTATAGATAATTTGCCGCCGGTCGTCTAGCGCCTTCTGGCGACTGATTTAGACCCTTTTTACTGGGCTTTCAAACATGCACCGCTGTTGCGCGTTCCCGTTTGCGTTAGCAGGACTTTTCTTGTTGTATATGCCACCTTAGGTGCCAAAGTTACAGAGCGGCAGTAGTTTTTGGTATTTTTAGTATTTTCTTATAATACCTTTTCAACTTTGTCATTTTTAAATTATTTTGTGTACGTAAAAGCTATGGTTTTAAACAAAGCGCAAAGCATGCAGTACGTAATCCATTAGCGATTAGATTTTGCCAAGTAGGCCACCTATTTTCGACTGGCGTCCCCTTATTCTTCTATTTTAGATCTACACAGGCCGATGAGGTTGGCGCCGGGAAGTCGCATCGTCTCCGGCCTTGCAGTGCCCTGGCTGCTGACGCTGACTGCAGTGCCTGCGGCGTGCAGCTTGTTTGCCGGCTTGGCTGGATTTGATCGATGTGAGCATGCCGTGACGCAATCGCCGGTCTGTCTGCTGCCCCACCCCTCCCCTCCTCTTCCCCCGTAGACTTTACAACTCACGTGGACTCACGGTGCTGTGTGGAGTGAGCGACTGGCTGACTGGAACCGCCATCGTCGCAGCCCATGTGGCCGTCACAGCAGAGTGCGGAGACGCAGTTTCCAGGCTAGCGCAGGCGCCGTGACGTATGGCACAGCTGCAGCCGCTGCGACACACGTTAAGGCGCGTACGGAGCGACGTAACTAAACTGAATTGAACTGACGTGGTTAAGTTTTTGACGAACTAACTAATGGGCAAGCATTAATGCATTGCAGTAGGCACCGTCTAACGGCGTCGGTGGCCTACGTGACTACGGGCACGTACGTGTCCAGTGGGCTTGCCTTATTCGCTTGTTGGTCAGTTCGTCAAAAATTACGTACATACGCGTCTTTAGACCTGCTGCATGCTATACAGTCAGACGAGAACTATAGAAGCGGCCAGAGATCTCAAATCTTCGCGTCGATAGTCAGGGTTTAGGATTAAGGATCCCTGCAGTGCACGATCAGAATCGTGAACTGGATTGTGTTTTATTTTCCGCGGTGACTATTCGTTCGACAGCCGTAACAATAGCCTGTAAGCTATTTTTCCAGCAACAGATAAAAACGAAAAGTTTAATATCACTTGCTAGGTGGCGGCACCAATGTCGCTCGGCGTAATATTGCATTACGCGTAGTTACCATGATTAGCGTTAATATTATGGTGTAGGGTTTACGGTCGGCGAATTTGAAAGCGGTTATTGATGGAGTTAATGAAACCGTATGTATTCAAGATGTGCTTTTCTCACGGCACCTTAAATATTTGAATGTTTTTCGACCTCTGTGGTCTATAGCCATCAAGTAGAGTCGACCCAGCGAGTTCCACATATAGACACGTATGATTTCTACTTCATAGCTGTAGGTCAAGGTCAAGCATAATTGCTTAATTATTTCGCTAATTCACGCAGCCCAGCGCTTCTTGGTCGATGTTTATAGTCCACCGTGTGCATTATGCAGCGTTTGCGCAATCTCTTACCACCCTATACAATATACCCTGCGGACAATCGATGTGCTTTCTTTAACCCATTCAATGCGCTTATATACGTGCTTCTTTTTATTTGCCAAAAGCGAATTTGGAATCTCAATAAATAAACAACAAATTGCGCCGATCTTTTCGTTCAACCCTGCAGGAGCGAATTAGCCCAGCATCTCAACGTTTATGCAGAAACGGACAGACAATTAAACTCACGGTGGCAATACCAAGCTTTTTGCTATGGGCATTACCTGGTAAAAAAAACTATTTCGGCGTCCAGTACCTTGATTTTTGACCCTTTGAGGTTGAGCTGCGTGTTGGCACTCTGGTAACTCGTCTTTATTTTGTTTTCGACTTCGGGACAGACGGATGGACGAGCAAAACCCGCATTGCGAGATATTGGGATGGCAGCTTAATTAAATCAGAATTCTGCACATAGAGCCAGGAGACTTATAGGGTGTTTACACGATCCAGCAAACTTCCAGCAAATGTATTCAAAATACACGTGAATTGCTAGACGTTTGCTGAATCGTGTAAACACCCCATTATGTAAAGACACTTTGAAGCGGTTGTTGCTGTGAGCGTGAAGGGTTAATGAAAGTCTGCTTGTGGCTGTTACTATGCTTGACGATCGATGCGCACAATTGATTCCGTATGCGACAAGGCAACTGCGTGCATTGTACAGAGGTGACCATTACAAAGAGTCTGCAAGCCCCCTGATCAGATGTAAAATAACACACTGTTGCACATTGTAATCACAGCTTGTACGTGGCATAGCAGTTATTGAAAGAACAGTGATAGATCATAGATGTCGGTGTCGTGTGCTGACTTGATATGCGGTCGTCTGTCCCCTGCTGCAGTTGCAGACCGTCTCAGGCGTTGACGGATAATTAGGCCTAATAACGTTAGGCGTAGTTTAGAATCGGTATCGCAGCCGATTGGATCTTGATACCCAGCTTTTTGACGAACGGTGACTGTCGCCATTTGAGCGTTTGAACCGAAAATGGCACTGGGTAAGGTTCGCATCAATTTTTGTCTTTAGCAGGACAGCAGTTGCTGCGTCATTTATTCTATGATGGCTAAATAAAAAAATTGAAATTTCCGGGTCCGATTATAGAAAAGTACCATTACAAATTGACGAAGCTCACTAATATTGATTTTGTTCAGTCAAAAAATGTCGCAGACAAAAATACGAAGAAGGGTCTGTAAACTGAATTGTTTGTATCAGTTGAGTGATGTGAAGTTTGCCGAATACATCTTCGAGCGTAAATAGAGACAAAACTACACTTCCACTCCGGGTCATGCCGAGAATTATTATTAGCAAGCAAAACAATCGCGGCAGAGGTTTTTTTGGTGGCGCGTGGCCACCCACCGAGCGTCAGTGTATGCTTGGTGATTGATTCGCTTGACTAACCTATAGTTAGTTGGATCACGCAGTGGTGAGCGTATAGAGTGATTGTCCCAGTGGATCGGAGTATGCCGTAGGTCTAGTTGGCGTTGGCGTGTTGTGACAAGCTTCAGTGGATGGTCGACTGCGGGGAATTGATTCGGCACAGCGGTGGGAGAGACACTGCACTCAATGACTTTGTGATGTTGCTTTTTCTGTTTCTACCCACGTGACCAAATGACCACATGACCACAAGCAGTTAGATCGGATTTTAAAACGGTCAGATTGACGTAAAATACATTAAAATGTGTTGAAAGAGAGCATGGAGAAGGGAGATAAATGGAAGAGGGGAAGAAGAAATTGTGGAAAGTGTATAGAAAGGGGGCGGATTGATGGAAAGGAAAAGGAGAGCTGAATATCAGCGTACAATGCTATCATTTTTTCGAATTGCATTTTCCTTTCCAGTTTTCGCGAACAAAATCAGGCGACTTCTGTTCGCGTTGACATACCACCCCATGGTATCCATGGGGGAAGAGGGGTACCGCATGGAACATAACCCTGACGGTGGGTGGTCGCAATGATTGAAACCTAGCCTTTTTTGTGTTTCTCTGTGTTTTTTGGGCTAGCTGGCTGGCTATAATGTGAACGGCTATTGAGCGAGACAAGATCGATTCCGGGTGGCGGCACTGGCGTCCATGACAACGGCCCTAGCGACGACGCATGCTCACTAGAGCCGCAGTACAGTACGCTAATAGTACAGAGTACATTACGTTGCAGTATAAGAGCCCTTTGTCGATGTCCATCCATCGTGCCCTGGCGTGTGACCGATTAACAACATGCACGCGCGCTCTTTTTTACGTCACGCTATTACATTTGTACTTATATTTGTTTCTTTTGCGCGTCACCGACGTGTAGTCGGTGCATGAAACAAGGAAGAGATTTTTGATGACACCTTTATGCTCTTATACGCAACGGTTTTATGCCAGGGCTAAAATTTACATGATCGAAGATAATTTCATTTGCAGAATGCTTTGAAATGCGGTGTGTATTATTCTGCGTGACCCGTGACAACATTTAAATATTTTGCAAAAATTTGAAGATATTGTACGCGACTAGCATTAAATCGCTGTTTTTTTTTAATTTCGTCTTTACGCGGTTGCTTGTAATCATAACACAGTTCTACATCGAAAGCATAGAAACGGGAAGGTGACGCATGCACTATTTATATCCCATATATCGGGTATACTGCATTGGTTATGGCCAATAATGCCTGACCGAGGTCAGCAATATCGTGTCGCCGGATTTGATATATTCTATCATATATACGAGACGTGTGCAGTATGCAGCATATCACCGCGCAGCACTGTTGTAAGGGTGACCAGCCATTTCAATGGAAAACTCCCAAATTTGACCCCTCGTATTTCCCAAACCTCTTAATTTTTCCACACCCAAATTTGCACAGATAATTACGTCCAGCATATCTCCTGATGTGCAAAGTTTGGTGAAAATCCGTTTACGGGGGACTTCCCCACGAATAGGTGAAATATAACGCTTGCGTGACTTTTTGTGCCTTCCCTTCCTTTTTTTTCTTGCCGTCCTCTACAGGAAAAACGACTGAACTGATTTTAATGCACGATGGCTCATTTGACGTGGTTTCGTGCAAGGAAGTGTTTTTTGGGGGTTTACAAAATTTAAATTCAACATTTTCACCAATTTTTTCACAAAAATATAAAAAAAATTACAATGGCGCATATGGGGAAAATTAGACAATGCTTTAAACTGTCATAACTCCGGCTATGTATAAGATAAAGTCGTAATTTTTGGTTCTAGGGTATGGTTTTCGGG
>Ga0056128_1009879_pt1 | contig 11932 bp, 10 predicted proteins | sample WorMetLIZISLAND2_FD_71113 | JGI IMG/M metagenome (GOLD analysis project Ga0056128, IMG submission 71113) | Marine gutless worms symbiont microbial communities from Max Planck institute for Marine Microbiology, Germany - Olavius geniculatus... ... | reverse complement strand
AAATGAAAATGATGTGATGTGACACGTGTGACTTTTTGAGTGATAATAATTATTGTCAATTGCGTTTGTCGCTATTCAGTTAATAATTTCTGAGGCGATGCATACGCTACGCGGTATGAATTCATTGATGTCAATAGCCAAACTGTGACTACTGCATTTCACACGGTAGTGTAGCGACAACCTTAGAGCGAGGTGGCCAAAACTAAAGACACATGCGTCAAGTTTTTTTTCTAATATTGCCTGCCAAAATTTATTAAAATCGGCCAATGTCTCACGAAGCTATTCAAAAAATAAAACTGGCATGATTTTTTTATGGACCGCAGTGTCGAGGGTAATACTTTTTTGCACAGTTCAATTTTCAGCGGCAATAACAAAGAATATTTAACTGCTGTGTTCAAATCCTGACTTCAGTCATGTAAAAAAAAATTTTAAACATTTTGCTGAAAAACTGCTTGACTCTGTGACGTACGGTTGCAAAATTATGGTGCCATAATCTTTGTGCCGTTTTTTTGGAACACCTTGTACTGTCTTTTGGCGTTGAATCGCATGTGTTGTGTCCTGATTTTTATTAACGATACTATGGCAAAACGCAGTGTTATGTTTTTGCTTAACATTTGTGTAAATATTCATTAACTAAAACACGTTTATTACATACTGTTTTTTGGCGTGGTTTTCCGGAAAAAATTTGGGAGTTACTGTGTTTTGGCACATACGGCCCGACGTTATTAATGAGCAGATGGCCGTCAAACTTGGCGTGCTGATGCAGGACCAACGACTGATACCCAAAATAATTAAAAGTCATTTGTGTCAAAAATGGGAGTTACGGTGTTTTGCCTTTGTACGGCAATGTTGTCAAAGGCAGCAGACAGGTCAAGAAGACAGAGACATGATACTTGTTGTGAACCAATGGTATTGACGAGATAATCGCGAATGTGCAGAAAAGCAGTTTTAGTGGAATGATGTTCAAATTAGGCAAACTGGTGTGGATTAAAAAAATTATTAGATGTTAGGTGGGTGGTTAATCTAGATTTTACAACACGTTTAGTTGTTTTAGAGATGACAGACAGGTTGGAGATAGAGCGGCAGTTTGATAGATCTTCAGTGTTTAAGTTAGGTTTTTTAAGTAGAGGAGATACAACAGATTTTTTTAGAGTAGAATAAAAAGTATCAAAGCTAAAGGAGAGGTTGATGATATTAGTAATAGTAGGAATAAGAACAGAAAAAACATTATTTAAGGAGTCAGGTAAGTATTGGATCCAAGTCAGATTGCTTGTTTGGACAACTGGACAGGATCTTAGATATTTCAGATTCAGTAGCCGGCTTAAAAGTCGAGAAGTCTGGAGGTGTAGCCGTGGGAGAAGGTGAGTGTGGAGAAACAGGAGTAATGTTGTTGAGCAGGGAAAGATGAAGTTCGGAGATTTTATCAGCAAAAAATAAAGCGAACCTATCGGTAAGTGAACTGGCTGAGGTAAAAATAGGTAAGGGTAAAAAGAAATTACGATGTAAAAAATTATTGACAGTTTGCCAGAGATATCGAGGATTAGCAGAAAATGAAAAAAAACAAGCTTGAAGTAGTACTGTTTTTTTAAACGAAAGAATTAGACTGTGATAGTGGTTTTGCAGAGACTTAAAGAAAAACCAGTCAAAAAAAGAATGTGTGCATTTTCAGATATTTTCGGCATGACGGACAGAATATCTAAAGACACAAAGAGCAGGTGTGAATTACGATGCAAATTTAGAGTGACGTCTGGAAAGCTTGGAAATGACCAATGCTTGTTTGTCAAGGAGTGCAGAGAGAGTGGAATTGTAGGCTGGTAGAAGAGAATCAATAAGTGTAGAAGGATTAGTTATAAAATCTGAAGATTGGAGACCACATACAAAAGAATCAATATTAATAGAGTAAACTCGGCGGAATGAATGATGTGTAGGAAAAGGTAGTGGAGTAGGTGCGACAGACCGTTTAGTAAAGATAACGAAGTGATCAGCTGGGGAACAGTGAGACATAGAGAGAGATAGTGCAAGAGAAGTGTCCGAAAAAATAATAACAAGGTCAAGAATGCGATTGTGATTATAAGTGGGAAAAGTTACATGTTGCCTGAAATTGAAGGAGGAGAGGAGAAAAAACTGAGATGTGAGAAAATCAGTGTTATTATCAATGTGTATATTAAAGTCCCCATTAATGATGAACTCCTGAGGTGTAGTAACAGCCAGAGACAGAAAGAAAGAAAAATCATCAAGAAAGACAGAGAAAGGCTTAGAGAAAGGTGAAAACTGTGGAGGACGATAAATATTGAAAAAAGACAGTTTACTATGATGTAATTTGATAGTAATAGAGCCGTGCTCAAGGAAGAGAACTGCGAGTAAGCAAGCAGTAGGTAGCTTTGCGAAAGGTTCCGGATAAGGAAGCCAGTGCCACCGCCGATAGCTGAAGTATTGCCAGATAATGACCGAGGAAAGTTGACTAAGGTATAGTTAGATGGAGTACAATGGAAAAGTTTAGTTATGGTGGTAAAAGGTTTGATCCAGGTTTCAGTGAGACAGACAAGATCAGCATGATGACAGTCAATTAGGTCAGAGACAACGGCAGAATGAACTGGTTGTAGGATAGAGGAAATATTATGAGTACAGACAGTGAAGTTAGTAGGTCCAGGATTAGATTTAATGTCGCCAGAGAAGAATAAAAACAAAGATAAAAGGATTATAACAGTACTGGATACGTAAGCGAGAGAAGATTAGACAAAAAGAAAATGAGGTACGGGTTAAGTGTGAGTATTGTTGACAGGCAGTGTGATACAAAGAAAGGTGAGAAACTAAGGCAGATGAAAATGATGACGTGCCCTGATAATGTGACAATGACGCTATGATAAAAAAAGTGATGAGACAAGCGAGCAGATGCATGATGAATGATGAACAAAGTGCGATGTGATAGTATGGTGAGGTGAGCGATAATATTCTGAAAACAGATAAGGAAATAAAATTTAAACTACACGTAACTAAAAACTATTAAAATATTAAAATATACTGCAAGTAACTGTCAAAGTTTAGACGTGAGAGAAAAGCCTAAAAAATTATCTTTGTGATGCGAAAGCTATATAAACAAACTAATCTAACCAAGAATATTTAAGGGGCGCAGTATGACGCTCAGTCCATAGAGGGACAATATTCTGAGGCACACCCTTAGCCGTCAAATCAGTAACAAGTCGTGTTTTGTCAGCAAAAGTTTCTATGTGCTTCCTAAAGTACGAACAAAAGAAGGTACCACAACTGCTTTTTCGTAAGCCTACTACGTGAGTAGGGCACCGGAATATACTTCTCGTTAATCCAAACGTTTTTCAGCACAGCTAGCGGGCCGTGTAGCAGACGACCGTAAACTAGCGCATACGGAGGAACATTGGTTGTTTCATTTCGTGACTCGCGAAGCGCCCACAAAATGTAATCAATATAACGATGCCACGATTTTGGATATTGCTGGGCAACTTTCGATATCATCGCTTTGATTGTGTCGACGGTACGCTCGACGGTGTTCGCCTCAGGGTGTCTAGGTGTGCACCATATTGGGAACAGCCTATCCGATATTGGGCAAATTTTCCTGTGAAATTACTGGCTCGGTCGCTGGTGATCTTGGTAGGCAGGCCAGTGAATTGCCACAGAGACAGCATAGCTTCACAGCAACTTTTGGCTGTTAAATTGCGAAGGGCTACGGCATGTGGAAATCGTGACGTGTAATCGAGAAAGACGAGACAATAATTGTACTCGGTCTTGTGATTAAACAATGGCCCGAGTGCATCGACGTAAAAATGATTGAAAACTGGTTCGATTGAAACCACGCCCCCTACGATCGGCACCCTATCGCAATACGTGACCGGGGCACGTCTTTGACACACCTCGCAGCAGCGACAATGTTCGATTACGTCCTTGCCTACCTTGAGCCAAGTAAAGTTTAACCCGATTTGTTCCTTCGTACGCCGAACTCCTAAGTGGCAACCTAACTTGTTATGACCCAACGGCAATAACTGGGCGCGTCAATTTTTTGGTACCACTAGACTTTCTACCGTATTTCCTAAGATTTTGATTCGGTGAAACAAAAAACCGTTTCGCAGAAAATAGCCACCCTTATTCTGTTTGGCAAGATGAAAGGCACCCTGCAACGTTTCATCCGCGCGCTGTTTATCTGCCAACTTATTGGATGATTTTGAGGTTGTGTTGGGTAGCAAATTATCAAGGGGCAAAACCTCGGACTGAACATCATCGTGACCCACATCGGCATCACGACTAGTCCTATCACTCGTTTTCGGCATATATGATACACCGCCAGACACTTGATCAGTGGGTGAACCCATGGGGTAAAGAGTTTGGTCTTCAACTGGAAACTGACTTGCATTGGAACGTATCCCCGGAACGTTTAACAGTTTACAATAATTAGCTAATGAAAGCAGGCAATCATAATTTACATTTTCGCACACCACAAATTTCAATGGTAATGCCATATCACAATCTGTAAGACTAGCATACAGTATAACTAATTTACCAAAAGACACACTACCATCAAATCCATGCAGTTTCACTTTGCCTACTACATTATACTGCAAAGACTCAACAAGTTTCTGTTTTAACACAGACAATTGAGATCCAGAATCAAACAGACTGTTTACTTTTACAACATCACCGTTATCATCTTTCACACATAAATCAACGAAGTAAAATGACGCATCACTGTCAGCAAAAAAACGATGCATATCGAACTGAGTATCGGTCATATTGACATTTTCTCTCACGTTTGCTTCATTAATCACACTGCATTCACACTCATCAAACAATGACACCATGTTTTTAACATTCACATCTTCATCATCACGTTCATCAAATACTTCATCAGCACAAGCGTCAGTCATTGGTTTAGATTCGCCATCGCGCTTAGTGGAAATATCAGGTGATCTAGCACTAGGCCAGTCATCAATTTAAGTGCCTGCTGGCTTCGCATAGTCCTTTTTTCTGAATTCCACCCTGTAGTATTAACTGCATTAGCAGCCCCGGCACCCCACGGCCTCGTCCATTCACCTGGTTCCGCCCCTCTACTGACTGCGACTGTGACTGTGACTGCAGCTGCGACCCCGGCTGCGACTGCGACTGGGGTTGCGACTGAGGCGGCTGACCTATATACGTCGCACGCGCACAGGTGTCCGGGCCAGGTCCGACTGTCGCTATATACTCGTCCACGAGCTCAGCTAGCCGTGACGGTTTTAGCCAGCTGCCGGTATCTGCTGCTACCTGATTATTCTCTACAGGTAACACGTATCTCAGACACTGATCTGACAGAAAAGATTTTTATGCGGTCAGAAATTAACAAAGGCACGAGAGTCTCAAAATCTTTCGCCTTTCTAGGTTTTAAATACTGCCGCAGCAAACCGTCAAGCTTGGAAGGAAACAAAATACAAATGTCATGAGTCTCTTTTCGAAGATTATTAAATCTCGTGGAAAACGTTTTAGCTGTCAGTCCATATTTTTTTTCATTACGGCATCTTTTATTTTTTTATAACTGTCACGTTTCGTCAAGTCTCGACCAGAGCACAGAGCTTTAGCGCGCCAAGTCAGATATTTAAAAATCAGTCGCGTCTGATACTTAACGGGTACGCTCAAATTTGCAAACTGAGTTTCTACCCCACGAAAGTAAGCGGGTAAGTCAGTAGCCTCCTCAGGCTGCGAGCCAATTACTTGCGCTAGTGCATCGCCGTAGCGTTTGAGCATTTTTGTCTCATCACTGTCCGCAGTCGGTTTATAAATAAAGCTCGGTGGCTTTCAGCTTTCCTTCCTGTTTTAACTTTTTCCTTTCGAACGACAACTTTACCATTTCAAGACGCTCCTGCATTTTTAATTTGTGATCTTCTTGCACTAATCTCTGTTGCTCCTGTACGAACTTCTGTTTTTCTTGTTGTTGCTCAAATTCTATTTTTGTTTTTCAAGCTCTTGTTCTTGCTTTTTTTTACGCTGCTCTTGTTCCAACTTTTGCATTTCAAGCTGCATTTCCATCTGTTTGAGCTCCTTTTTATGAGCCATCCGCTGTTTTTCTGCCTTTGGATCTACTGCGCGCACCGCTCCAGGTGGTTCAATCCCTTGGGCAAGTAGCTCTGCGTATTTATTTATCAATTCCTCTTGTGTCCAGCCTAGTACTACCTCTTCAGCATAACCGTATCGCAATAGCAACAGGCGTAATCTGTCGGAAAAAGATTTAGTTACGGCGGTCTTCTGAGTTGTTGTTAGCGCGTCCATGTCTTAGGTCACTGGGTCACGGTCACTGTCACGTCGCACACACACGAGTACGATGACAAATATCAGAGTACCTACCTACAGTACGCTCACTAAGAAAACGTATAACTTAGGCACACACACGAACTGTGCAATAGGCCCGAGACCAGAGACAGCAACGGCCTATACCTCGTTGACCAGTAGAAACATTAACGCTATTTTCATAGACTACACGAAGTACAAAAAACAGTTACCAGCCAGAACCTTTCAAAACGGTTAGATTATGCGACATATAGGAACAGTTATACACACAAATAAGCCTGATATATTGACTACTAATATAATCATTAATTCAACGCAAGAGCTACTGAGTAACTAATCAATTTCTAAGGGAACACTAAAATCTGTAGCCCAAGAATCTACATATCTGCAACTCTGCAAATTCCACTTCTGACACCACTATGTCGCGTTTAACCCCTTAGCTCTTGTGAAGTGTGGTGTGGTGATTTTGTAAACGTGGGCAGGTCCCAATGAGGCTTGTACATTAAGACGAATTTTTGTAATGTAAAAACACAAAATATAATTTCAAAGTACAAACAACACGCTAATTACAGGCGACAAAATAACACAGAAAAACGAACGATACGCAGTTCGGCGCCTCCGGAGTTCACGGTGGCTACAGCAGCAGCTTCGCGGTCTCAAACGGCACAGAACGTTCCTCGGTAGCTTCACCAGCGTCGGGACCCAGGAGTGACGACGCAGACACAGCGAGTCCACAAAAGCTTCGCGACAACCAGGACTGCGACACGGTACATAACGTGAACCGGTAGCTTCACTGGCGTCAAGGTCGACATACAGACACGGCGAGTCCGTGGGAAACACCATCAGTTACTTGACTAACGTAAATACTGCCATTTTACCGGCAAAACAGAACGACCAACGTGTTCACACTAACTGCAGCGTGGCGACCTTACGTCCTTCACGCGTTGCTGGCCCAGCGCGCAGGCCCGAGCTGGCCGCTGACCGCGTGACGTGGACGCGACGTCATGGTTAAACTGGACTTTGTCAATGCGTTCAATACTCTCTATAAATCAGATGTCCTGTTGTCAGTGCATAACCAGCTTCGCGATTTGTACTGTTTTTGCTTTTCATCATATTTTCAACTGTCTTTCTTGCATTTTGCTTTCACACTATTTTTCGCAATATGGGCCACAACAGAGCGATCCACTTGGATCTTTCCTCTTTTGTCCAACTATTCATCATCTGCTCGCATTGCCACAGTTTGACCTTACACACCGTGGTCAGCCACCTTGTCGTGGTAGTAGGGCTTTGCACCGATGACCCAAAGTTTTCTGAAATCTGGAAGGTAGGAGCTAACTAAGAGCTGACCAAACCCGTCAGAGCAGATTTGCTACACGTTATCAGTGCTTTTGTGCTGGTTTCGGCTTCGCAGCTGAGTACGGCTTTACAGCCATCTATTTACGGCTTCACAGCCGTCTACGGCTTTATAGCCGTTACCTGTAACTTTGTGGTTACATTCGGAGACGAACATTAGGCTGAACTGATACGGCCTTAGCGCTCGGCAGGTGTAAAAGCCTGCCCACAGAGGAGATAAAGTAAGGTAAGGTTAGGGGCCCCAACAGAGCGACCCACTTGGACCTTTCCTGTTCTGTCTTACTATTTACTATGGTACCTGGACGAGCTCACTCTGGCAGGCCATCAGAGTAATGTCAGTACTAATCATTGCTAATCCATATATTCGCTCATCTGTATCTGTTTGCGTGGCTGTCACTGCCGTTCTTGGCGCCCCTTTGTTTTACGGGTCCGTGTTAGATGACACATGGTCAGTTTGTTGTGCGGAGTTGACCCGAGCAGTGGGCACTTTGTCATTGCTTAACGCCCAGGATACGTTGCTGCTGCTACGGGTATCATTCAGCGTACCAAGGTGTCACAGCTTTAACGCTGGGACATACGAATTCGTTTAATTAAAGCTCCTGCCTATTTACAAGGCCTAATTTACTCTTAAAAATTCCTAAAAGAAGCTCAAACACGCACACAGCAAATAAAGATCACGTTTTTCTTATACATAAAATCAAGAAAGACAGATGCACATATACAGCGATATAGAGGACGCCAAAACAAACTAGTTACAAGCAATTTTCTCTCGCGCTTACAACAGCCTGTATCGACGACAGAACAGAGAATCTAGCAAATTTCAACAGCTTAACAAAACAACAGCAATTCATGTGCTGACAGCAGCTAACAGATCACGGGAAATTACAACAGTACAAGTAAACAAATCAAAAACTCTCGGAGTCTGAGCGAATGTGCGAAATAAGACAAAGTAACGCCCGTACCAATGACAACCACGTCACAGATACGCCGTAGTTTCAACTCACGGCCAGATTCACCTGATAAAGCTATAATACAGCACACTACACCGTGGTCAAAAAAAACGCAACTCACGGTACCGATCACCGTGTAGCAGTCGACGGCACCCCGCGACAACTGCAGCAGCAAGAAAAGTTCACAGCGACGGCAGCGCGCTGGAACGGCAACGTCAAAACAAGCAGCGACGACGCGCCAGCGTCAGTTCGTTCAGCAGTCGGCGGCGCCTTCCAACGACGACAACAGCATCAAAAGTCCACAGCAGCAGCGTCACGGCTGGAACGATGGCGTCAGAACAGACAGCAGTACAAGCAGAACAGATGGCGGGACAAGCACCAGCTTCCCGACGCAGTTTCACGACTGGATCTCGACTCGATGTCGACTGGATCCCGAATGGATTTCGACCAGTTCCTGACTGGATTCAATCAGCTCCCGAGTCGATTCGACCATTCCCCGACCCGTTTGCCTAACAAGCGAGCGCATAACAATAACTCATCCTGTCGCAAAACAGTCTAACATACTAATACAAAGTGGGGACTACAACGAAAAAAATACCACGAACTGAAAAACTAACAGCTAATCCCACTATAACATTCGCTAGCAGATACACACTGCACATAGCTTACAAAAATAGCTTACGTATAAACAGCTATCTAACCAATGACAGCAAATAGTTGTCCTACAACTATCTAGCGTAACAAAATACTAGCATCTACTTTAGCGCCGGATACCAATCCACGGCAAACTGGATGCGAAGCCAGACACGTGGCTTCAAAACTGCTGTATCGTACAGCGATGCTTTCACTAGCGTTTCAAACCAACAACTGACTGCTAGTCAGTACAGTCTTTGTCAACTGGTCCCGATTTTTGCCGCGCAAAGCGACCGAGATCAACAACTGTCTGTCGCGTTTCAAGTCATATGACAGCGGTTACACGCATACACGAGTTCACAGAAAAAACGCGTGCTGAAACAAGCAAATACAAAGGGTACAAAAAAAACACAATTACTCATAAACACAAATAGGCAAATCGCGTAGGGAAAATCGACGCGAATGACCCATGCGTACTAATTATACGATGCAAAGCAGGCCTAGTTGAAATTCAACCCTGACACGAGAGTTCGGCATTTGTTGAGATGCTCCCTATCTGTTGACCATTTCAGTTTCGCGTTTTTTGTTGCTACTTTTAGGTCTGCTTTGAGTCACATTTTCAACACGGACATCTCAAACATCCAGTGGCTGCAAGCAAACTTGCCAATTCGACAAGGTGGTCTGGGTATCAGACAGGTGCACTCGCTTGCACTTCCCGTTTTTTTGGCCTCGGCTGCAAGCACCTCTGACCTCCAGACACAGATCTTGTTATCGGCTGCTTGCCCCACCGATACGTTCTTTGAGACTTAGTTGGCAGCTTAGCAGAATGCTCACGACTCGTGTTTATCCTTTGCAGCTGTATCGGACAAGCAGTCGTTCTGAGATTAGCCCGGCATTTAATCTGCTCGAGTTCAGGTAGAAGCACACTATTCTTAGCCACAACAGAAAACCCGCTTCCTTGCCGCTGCCACATCTCACAGCGGAGACTGGTTTTTAGCTCTGCCCATCTCTAGCTGTGGACTGAGACTTTCTGACGACGCAGTACGTGTGGCAGTCGCTTTGTTTCTTGGTTGCAGCGTCTGTATTACCCATACTTGTCGTTGCGGATGATTGGTAGACATTCACGATATTCATCGTTTGGTATGTAAACTAGCACCAAGCACGATAATCAAACATTATGCTATGAATGACGTCATAGCACGGTCTCTGGCCGCAGCCGGTGTTTCAGTGACGAAAACAGCCATGCGGCTTGACCAAAATCGACGGCAGACACCAGGATGGATTAACCATAAATTTTTCGCAAGCCGGTAAACCGCTGATTTGGGACATTACGGTAGTCAGCACATTGGCAAACTCGCATGTCCACCTGTCATCCCAGTCTGCTGGTGGAACGAGCAGGAAAACTTCCAAGTACGCCGATCTGCCAGCCGCTTACGTTTTCCAGTTACTGGCATTTAAAACCCGCGGCACAACTCACTTACTTGCAATAGACTTTTTAAATGCGGCGAGTGGTCGGTCAATCGCAGTCACGGGAAACCCACGCGACACAACTTTTTTGGAAGTTTATTTTTTGTTCTACTACAGCGATTTAACGACTTTTTCAAAACCGGCAGTGATATTGGCAAGGACCTGACAGCCAAAGACCAGGACTTTTCCTTAAGGACTAAAACAAGGACAACGACCTAACTGCCAAGGACTAGTACCAGCACCAGCACTTTGTTGCAAGGACAAGGACAAAAACAAGGACAAGAACTTATGTTATTTTCTTAATTTACTAGCAAACAAAAAAGTACCATTTGTTTCGATACTTGTCATTATAAAATGCAATATGACTAGATATTTATATTGTATAATGTTTTAAAATGTCAGTCTTTATAACAGCAAAACCTTTTTTAACATGATGCAGTTATACATTTAAGGCAATAACGCCGATGTGTGAAACAAATGCGACTAAAAACCTGCACAAAACTGATAAAATATGAAAACCAAATGCCGTCGTATTGTGTGGCCATTCACCGTAAACTAGACTGTGCAATGTCAGTATTTTTTAAAGATAAAAATTTTTACGTTGGCTACTTTTGCTTTGAGAAACGTTCAAATCAATGTTGGTTTTCGTGGCCCTTGAGTTAGAAGCAAGTACAGGACAAAAAACCAACAAATGGGCAAACCCGTATTGCGGCCTACCATACTGCAGCACATAAAACTATCTAAACGCAAAATATCGAAAAGTTTTTGCTATTTTGAGTTGAAATAGACTTAATGCGACGTTTAGTCAAAACTAAGATTACCAACCAACATGCAGCAGAGCCACAGCAGTTAACATCAAAGGGCTGCTATTCAGGGTGTTCACGCCTTGCGGACAGTTGACTTGCAATCAGATACGAGACAAAGACAAGGCTCTAAATCTAAAGACAGTGGAAACGATTATCTGATGACTCGCACCACGTTTTTAAACTGTGCGGTTGACGATTCGTACCACGACGCGGAGTGCGGACGGTTAGTGGGCCGCGAGGACATGTCGTGAATGAGTAGTGCGAGTTTAAAACTACAGCTTTTTGGGAGCCTCTTTCTTACATCTACTTACAAAATCATTTATCTGATAACAAAATGAAAAAGATTGGCACAGTCGATGTCGTCAAAGCTAAATTTTTTCAGCTAACGTATGCTAAAATGTGTTCATTAACCAGGCTACATTTAGCTAAAACTTATCT
>Ga0056128_1009875_pt1 | contig 11933 bp, 5 predicted proteins | sample WorMetLIZISLAND2_FD_71113 | JGI IMG/M metagenome (GOLD analysis project Ga0056128, IMG submission 71113) | Marine gutless worms symbiont microbial communities from Max Planck institute for Marine Microbiology, Germany - Olavius geniculatus... ... | reverse complement strand
TGACACAGCTTGATTACGTTTGTGTCTGTTATTTATTTACTTATTTAAATTCTAAGTAAAAAGAAACAAGTCTTTTTGTATGAATAAAGATAATGAATTTATTAACGAAAGCTAACGAACAATATCTTGAAGAAAATTAGATACGTTACGTTTCAAACTTAAGTTTAACAATATTAGTAAGGAAGGAAGTAACTATGATGCAATATAAGGGAGGAAGGGTATGACTATTGGATCCCCTTGAACAGTCTACAAATTTCCCCTAAGCATCCAGCTTGCAGGGTCCGACCTCCACGGGTACCCTCCTAAAGAGTGCGTTCCCCTACGCTTGGATGACCATGCTAATAGATGGTCCGTTCTCCCCTGGCCACCCACCCCGAGTCAGTCAACTACTGCGGCGCTGCGGCTTTTATAGTGCCCAGCCAGGGCCATCAACCAATAGCAGTCGAGCGCCGTGACATAATGGGTCGGCCAGCCAATAGCAGCTGCGCGTAATGACGTGATGAGACGGCCAACCAATAGCAGGCACGTACGCTGGACTACGACCTGGACAGATACCGGGTGTACCGCAAGTAATTGCCCAGGGGAAAGGTTTTATATGTCACCATGTGTTCGTCACACAGGGACATTATCTAATACACGCACAAAATTAAAGGGGCAGCATTCTGTTATGGGCAGAAAAAAGTTGAAAAAGTCGTATTTGAGTCATTAATATGCGCACCCCAATCTTAATAATGGATCAACGTTCATTTTTGTTCGTCGAACGTCGTAACGCTGTCGATCAAATAGTTTTCCGATTGTTGATATTCCATCCCTTCTGTACATATCTTCATTATCTTTATTTGAAATTAGACCACAAGGGCCCATTAAACAATACACAGTAAACATAAAAACAGACACAGAAAGAAAAGAAAACACAGTACAATAAAACTAGGAGCTACAGGTAAACATATGTATTCGCGATGAAAGTCTCAAGTTGTCTGAAATCAAGCGGAATTTTAAACGTTTTGGACCTCACATTTTTTTCGAAAAAAATAAATGTTGTGGCTTAATTTATAAAACTGAACTAACTCCCGGTCCCGGTCATGTGGCAAAGCGACCTCAGAATTAAAATAAAAACACACTGGCATGAAGTATAGGGCCTAAGCGCGTAGATAACTATACCGTTCCGGGCAGCCCAATAAAGGCTTGAAAAAATAGCATAGGCTACGCGTAGCTTATCACACGTATTCTGATGTTTTTAAAGCTTACGTTCACTAAAATGCTGTACGTATTTTACAACAAAAAATATTATTAGACTGTGACCAATCTAATGTACTCCTGGCGCGCATTATTATCTCCGGTATTCTTCTAAGCGCTTTTTCGTTTCTTTCAACTTGTATTAGAGACCCGGCGTCAATTTGAGATGGGTCTAATATACTAATAGTGACTGGCGTCGAGGTCGTAATTGAAATTGTCTTCTCGTCTGTCTGGCACCGTTATCAAAATAATTATGGCATCTTAAAAATAATGAAGTCGAGACCTTGACCTTTTGGGGTCGGTCACGTGACGTCATCGGTTACGTGACCATTCGACTCGCGGTGGTCGACTTTCTATGGGTGGTCCATAGTGACGTGTCCATTCGTCTATCTGGCACTGTTATGGAGATATGGCCGTTTGAAGTTCTTCCAGAAAGGCTCTTCCAGGAACAGAGGTCGGTCGTCGGTCGGTCCTCAATATTACACTGATTTCATATACTCCTCTTCGCTACGTTAGGAACGTAGCGCGCGAGGAGTAAACATAGGATACGCAAGCTGCGCATCCTCGATCGTTCACTTACCTACGATGATGACGACGGCTTGAGCATGAGGAGTCGACCTGTCGTTGCACCTGTAAGGTCCGCTGCGTTCTTTTTGTCCTATCTGAAAAAAGCAGTCAGTCGCCTGTGCACTGATCGTCGAAAAACCACTCGCGACTGCATCTGCCGTAGGCTTACAACCCACTCCACTGACAGCGAAAGAATCGTACTGCCACGTTATGGCATTGGGAGATGTGTTGCTAGAACATTTCAGGACAATTGGGTCTTTTTTAAGTCCGATATGATTCTCCGGCTTCTGCGTCAGCTTTCCAACTGCGCCTGCAACGAACAAGTTATTCTGTAGCGTTATAGGGTGTTTACATGATCGAGCAAACATCGAGCAAACATCGAGCTGGCTCAAGCAAGCTTGTTGGAACCCCGCCTCTGGCTCATATGTAAGCTAAGGCTTAGACTCTTAGCCCACAGCTGATCACGTGTTATATAGGCCTTTCAATCACAAATCGCCCGCCCTTTTAATTAGCATGCTAATTACCATAGAATGTCGAGATAGCTGCTCGATGTTTGCTCGACTGCGTAAACACCCTATTACGTTGACCGGCTATGGGGCATTGAGGCACGCACGTGCCCCTTCGGCCTCCAACTGTTGAATTTTTCGCGTTATTTCCAAGCTGCGCAAACTCTGACATTCGACTCCATGCATGCGGATGTTTATTGCACAAATTTTGTAAAAATTTGTGCGTCACTTGTAAATTATTATCCATTAGTTTAGTCACTTTCCTACGAAATTCTAACGACGCTATTGTTCTGTAACAAGAACAGAATGACGGAGCGCCGAATGCCGACATGATGTGCATTGTGCGGTCGTCTGTTCATTCGGTTGCCGAGCGTTGACATAAGGTCACCGCAAGTGACGTCATATACGCGAAATATGTTGTATTGTTTAGGCTTTTGATGTCTGATAACCGTGATCGCTGGCATTTTAACTAAAAATTGTCAAACCCGTGCGTGTAACTATTGTTTACACTGTCTAAAAATCACTATATCGTATGTAGAACAGTTTATCAATTATCATTCGAATAGCACCCTCTTCCAACACTTTCCGATGACACCTCAACACTCTTCTGTTCTTGGACAACATTGCCATCGACTAACTGCTGCCACACGTGTCTACGATTCAAGCTTTTTTGACATTGTGGTTTGACATTGTAGCACAATGCAAACTACTTACTTACTTATGCTAGAACTATTTGTCTCAACTACCACTAATAACCATCACCTACCGCTAATCAAGCCGGAGACAAATACCAGGCATATGGTTGCTGCAACAGTCACAAATCGATGCCAGGATATCGCCTTCATTTTCCACAGCGTTAATAACGTCGCGCTGCAACTTAACAACCGATCTCAAAACTGCTGTACTCTAGTCGTAATCAAATATGATTTAGCCTACGTCTAATGATTGTTCCTGGCGATATTGGTAGGTGCATATTGCATAATTAGAAGCCTATGACGTATTATTCGGAGCTGCAGCCTTTTTTACGCTAACGCCCAGCGCACGATCGTTTATCGCGCTTCTTTGATCAACCGCGGGTAAAAATATATTTTACGGGTGGTCGTGAACCAATTGCGGAAAACGATCGTGTATGGGGCGTATAACAGCGTATTACATATTGATTAAAACACTAGCCCTGTATGGTAAACACACGAATCTTTTTTATTTGCTGCCTCCAGTGATTTGTACTGAACTACTGACTGACTGCTCTGACGCACAATAAGTAAGTGAGTAGCCCGCTCAACACATAATAAGTCATAATGAACACATAAAGACATAAAAAGCAGAGACCGCAGAAGGTATTTGAAAGTGGGGAGGCAAACCATGGCAAGCGCGGAGCGCGAGTCTATGACGGAAGTGTGGGGGCGGAGCCCTCAGCGGGGTCCAGGGGCAGAGCCCCTGGTCAGAGGGTCAGGGGGCGAAGCCCCCCTGAATCTGAAACACTCTTAGCTTTTGGACGTTCAATGGAAGCTGCAAATTTGCTTAATTTTCTGAAATCTAGAAACACAGAAAACCAGATATTTGTGTTGTCTCGCCACTGTGGCCATCGTACCATCCCCTCCTACTTTTATACACCATCTAGCCATATACGGTCTGTGGAATGGAAATTTGTCCCCCAGAAGCAAACTCCTTCTTTGTGACGCGCTACAGCTATGCTGTATAGTCTCTGGCATGCACGATGCGTCTGTTGTCCGTCCGTTCGTCTGTGGGTCACGGTTGTATTGTGGCTAAACAATGCGAGATAGGGCCAAGGTTGATATTGATCACTAATAAAAATCGCATAGGCCCTTTCAGGTAAAATGAAAATCATCGATTTTAGATGACTTTGAACGTCAGTACTGCAACAGCAACTGTAGCCTTTAGGCTGTAGCGCGTTTTCCCTGGCGACAGCTGGACTTTTTGTTTGCGAATTGATACACAAATTTTGACGATTTAGACTTCAGTTAGCAAAACTGTGCAAATATTTCGGCGCCGATGCGATCATGGGACGTTTCACAGTCTGCACAGGTTTGAAGCTGAAATGGTAGGCTTATGTCACCAAAAAATTGCAATGGTTTAGTTACTCGCATTTTGCTCTTTGCTGCATCTTTGAAGGCCATACCTGGGTGACGCAGCAGCATATTAAGGGGGAGGCCAGCTGATAAGAAAAACCACTCACGGAAAACACATATTAAATTGCTAAAAATTATCTCGGATAATCCCTCAGAGTCAAGTCCACTGAGGACTCCATCTCCCATACCCCTAAAATACAGAGAACTGAAACGAAAGGGGAAAAGGAGGTGGAGGAAAAGAAAAGCTAAAAGGGAGAAACAGCCGTTGCCCCCTTCCAAGACTGTAGCATAATTTCCTATCACACGAAGCTGAGGCTTAACACACATCACACATCTCAGTCAAGCGGCACAATAAACTATTCCTCACAGACCTGTGAACAACACATTATAATAATCAGGCCCGCAACCAGATGTTTTCAAAGGGAAGTTCAACTCACCCCTTCTAATAGTACAGCTTAGCAAAGCCCCCGCCATAGACACATTTTGTGCACTCTGAGCTCAAAAACTACACATGGTGGCTTTTGGCTATTTTGTGCAATGTTTCGTGGCTGAGGCTGACGGGGAGGGTTGAAGGAAAGGCAGGGTTGATCAAACTCATCAAACTCCAAACTCAGTTACAGGCCTGTTACTATATTTTACTGATCGAAACTGGACTGCATTGCCATACCGTCACATAATAAACACTACTCCAAACAACAGAACGGTAGCAGAGAACAACAATAATTGCATTACAACATTTCATGCAGATGTCTGCAGGTGAACGCATAACTTGAAATCTGAGCATATTCAGCAGTTGTTTCATAACAAAACGGTCCTAACTACTGCTAACTAGAACTAGATACCGGTTTTCAGTAGTTACTGCTACTGTACTTCTGGATTTCAACTGACCGGCCCAATCTTATTATGACAAGAGATCCTCAGGGAACTGTTGTAGTGTATGTTCTAGTACACAAGCATATGCTGGTGATGCACAGATAAGAAATTTCTACAACGTTACTGTCAATGCTTCTAATATGAAATTTTGAAGCAGTCTATATACATTTAAATAATCTGACCTCTCAGTCAGAGAATGCCATAACTGTTGCAGGAAAAACTTGAATAACAAATCATAAATCAACTTGTAAAAGATTCTCGTACAATTTCTTGACTGTGTGTCATGTGCATTAGAGTAAAGCAATTAAAACACGACAACAATATGCCAACAATTGTGCGAAACACAATTTAAAAAAACAATATAATAATAAGGCACGTGTGGATATGAAATGTGAAACAAGAAAAATTAGCGAACGTGAATTTAAAAAAAACAAGCATATGTCAGAATTACTTAGCGCAACCCACCAGAACTATGTTTCTGCATAAAAACTTAAAAAATTGGGTCATCCAAGTACAGAACTAGCAGAAAAATTCAGCAGAATAATTCTATTGTGATCTCAAATACGTTAACAGAATGCACTAAAAGTCCAACAGCAAACAACTGAGCATATCTGCTGAGAAGCTTTTTGATATTAGTTGACATGAGCAAATATGAGTATAATCATACATTCTAAACACCACAATAATGATGATGTTGGCACTAATAATAACGCATAACAAAAATTCCTGTTCATCCAGTTGCCATCCATTCCTAAAAAATTCCATCCCTAAAATTTTTTATTTGACCCATCAAAAATACCGTTGTGGTTCTTTGTTTGCCTTCAAGTTTTACTGAAACAGAACTGTATGCATCTACTCCGTTATGCAGTAGTATTTCTACTTTAATTCTCTTGGGTGCTATTCAATGAACTATTTATAAACTGTTGTGCATTTTTTATGATGGCTGTGTAATACAAGAAATTCGAGCTAATGCTCACAAGACGCGCGAAAGCCCATAGCAGTTCCTGTTCGCAAATTGCCTTAGTCTAGCTAAAGCCATTTCGTCGCAATTCACTCTTGAAGTGCATTACAGAGCGAAAAATTGCAAAAAAACAATGAAATCCATTATTTTTGGAGTTCAGAGTCTTTCAAAGTCAATGATGTTGATACTATTAAAAAGCTCATCACTAGGACTTGTTGTGATAGACAGCATATCCATGCCTATCTGCAACCGTTTTCAGGGTAGACTCGCCAACAACGGTAAAATGACGACTTTTAGGGGAAGCCTACCACTCTGATGCTCTTGTGCGCAGGTTTCCTTGAACCTAGAAGGTTGAGACTTGGACCGTTGAAATCTACTTTCATCGCAGAAAATTTCATATGCAGCTTGTCTTGATCTATCTGTAGTGAATTCAGCGCAATTCGCTCTTGACATGTGTCTCGCAGCCCAAAATCGCCAAAAAATCCATAAAATCCCCTAGTTTTGGCATTCAAGGTCATCTAAGGTCATCAAATTTGGTGGCAATCAGTGTATGACTTCCTATTAGTGATTAATAGTAACCTAAGCAATATCTCGCACTGTTATTGAAATACAGCGACTTATTGGCTGAAAATCACAAATTTTTCCTACCCCATCTCATTTAACACCCTAGTTCTGGGTGACCCCCTTCGAATTTATGGAAAAACTTCACGGTTCCTGAAACTAGAGTCTTCCAGGAAGCTGACAGTGAAAATTTGGTGATCCTAGCTTGCATCATTTTTGACAGATCCACCCGTGTGACAAACGGAGGGATGGACAGACAGAATTGCGATGGCTAAGACGCGCTAAAGCAGTAGCTGCTTTCGCACGTAATTATATAAAATTTCATGAAATAAAAAGTACAAAAAAAACTGGAAAGAAAAACGAAAATTCCCCATCCCTACTCTTCGCCAGACTGCAAATGAAAGCACAGATATTTTTAAAAGCCTAAGCACTCAGTGACGTAAATGAGACAAAATTCCATACAGCCAAGACCAAATACGTGTGATCATCAAGATCAAGATCAACGATTGTAGACGTGAACAGCTACATTATATTCATGCACAGATATAAAATCAGTAAGCAGTTCAGCCCGTAAGACTGAATTTATAAACGAACACGATGTACCACACCAAGATCAGCTACAGACTGGCAGACTCCTGACCAAGACTACAGATGTGAGACTAAGACTAAAACAAGAAAAGCCGTGCTAACGCAAACGGGAATGCACAACAGCGGTGCATGTTTGAAAGCCCAGTAAAACAAAGTCTAATTCAATCACCAGAGGGCGCCAGACGACCGGCGGCTATATATCTATGGTGTTTTACTTGTACTCACCAGAGGGCGCCATCTGTCTTGCTCAGCCAACGCTGTATCAGCTGAAAATCGCAAATTTTTTCCCACCCCCTCTAATTTAGCGCCCTCGTTCGAGGTGACACCCTTCGAATTTTTGGAAAAGCTTTACGGCTCCTGAAATTAGAGTCTTCCAGGCAGCTGACAGTGAAGATTTGGTGATCCTAGCTTGCACCGTTTTTGACTGATCCACCCGTGTGACAGATGGACAGAATTGCGATGGCTAAGATGCGCTACAGCAGTCGTTGCTGTTGCGCATAACCACAGAGCTTAAAATCAACTACGATGCAACTTCAAAAAGACTAAACCTGGCTAATAACCAAAATAATTTAGCAAACGCTGCTTGCATAAAAACAAGTGAGCATTCAAGAATACATCCATTCAAGAACAAGACAAGTCGATGAACCAAGACGAGGGTTCTTACCAACTTCCACACATCTATGACTACTTACTGTCCGCCGCAGTGACATCTGGTGGAGAGTCATTCTGAAGAAGGCAGCAGCGGTTGCCAAAACATCAACAAATTTTCAATTAAAGAAAGGTTGTTTTCTGACAAATTTATGTAACTAATAAAGTGAGTATTCAGTTTAGTCAAACGCAAAAATCACACCAAAAAGTAACAACTGCAGACTTCAAAGAACTCAAAAAGAGAAAAGCAAAAAGCCCCCAATAAAAAAGTAATTGCTAGAACAAAAAACTAAAGACAGAGCAAAATACAAAATCAGAAAAATAAACCTGAAAAATATTTTTAGCAAAAACTCCAGTTAACGCAACATGATATACAACACGAAACTATTGCACTTGAATAATATGCATGTATTTCGCTCATTTGTCAATAAAAAAAACACAGCGCAGAAATGGTTAAACAAAATGGAAGTATTTGCAGAAACAGAAACAACTATAACAAAAATAGCACAATATAAAACTAGAGTAAAATACAAAGATTTAGAACAGAATCATCCTGACTTTTCATTATATACCAATGTCTTTGACATATCTGATGTAATTATCTGCAGAAATAAAATATTTCTCAAATAATCCTAAAAACTATACTACGTGCTAGAAAATGTCTGTAGACTACAGGCCTGTAACTGAATTTATTAACACCATAATAAACATTTGCAATCCAAAGTCACAAAAATGCATGATGCATCTTCTTTAGATTGACATAAAGCAAAGTAAATAATTAATAACAAGGCAGCAAACACAATATTTAAAAAATTGGCCTTTTATGCAACTGACGGTCAACTACTAATATAATCAGTTTTGTAAGCAATGGTTAAAAATTTTGTCCAAAACTGTTATACAAACTTCCAGGCCAGCTGTGCAATTTGCTGAGAGTTTAACAACCTAACGTGTCAATTTCTAAGCTAGTCAATGAGGCTGCAAACCAGTTGACATGGCCTTAATCGCTAGTACAGACTCAATACATTTTTTGCACAGCATTACATTAAGCAACTAAAGCGGAAAAAAAAGATAGAAAGCCATGAGCGATTAATGAACAACATAAGATCAACAAGACATGGATCTGGATAGGTACAGAAAGCGCGCAACATAGTCTGTTACACAGGTCTACAGGTGCAGCCAATAAAACCTGGATTGCTTCTTGTTTCATTTTTATTGCAACAATTACGATAACTACAACTCCGCAGAAACAGTCGAGGTTTTAATGGTGCACCTTTTATACACATCAGTGGTGTACAAAGTGTTTCAGACAAAAGCCACTACATGTGGTCTTCAACTGCGATACGCTAACCATGCTTGCATCAAATGGTAAGTTGAGACAGCAAACTTTACAATCTGTGTGGGACAAATATGCATCCACGAAGCAACACAGATGCAACAATCATGTCTATTATTTTCACGAAATCGCAGCAGTAAGTAAAAGCAAGCTTGTTTCCCCTTTTTGCAGTTTTTCTCCCATATATCGTGGGCTGAATGTCAACCACACAAATGAGACCTGAAAGCCAGAGTCTGTGGACTACTGATATACAACAAAAGTCTGACGGAAAATCCCATCACGGCAGCTGGCAGCTCTGACATGACGCCATCACTGACGAATCGTAATGCTCGACCTGAATCGTCGTCTGGTGAATGCGATATTTGCGCCGTAGAATATCTGTGCCGCTCGTTAGAATGTCGGACCATCGTACTGTTGGACCTGTCAATGCATTACAGCCACCGTGAATGTAAATGACAGCAAATGCTAAAGACTAGGAACAGTGGAAAATCATGGAAATCACGGAAACCATGATTTTCATCAAATTCTGTGATTTTACGTTTTTTACAAATTTTTTTTTGTTATAATCAGCAAAAGTTCAAGTTTACTGTGTGATACCTTTACCTTTACCTTGACCTGCAGGGAGGGTGATCACATAAGCGACCACCAAGCGCTGAGGCCACTTCATGGGGAAAATGCACTACCCCAATGGACCTCAAGGTCGATAGAACCTCTTGGAAGCTTTAGCAAACTTCAAGAGGAGAAACCAATGGATATTACTCAAGGCGTCTAATGAAATGGTATAGTCTCCAAGGATTTCCTTCTGAAGAAGCATTAAAGCACTGCACTGGGCAATGAAATGTAACGATGTATCCTCATCTTCTTGACAGAGAGGGCATTTGGAATCCTGACTTACACCTGTAATAAAAAGGTGTCGATTAAGATCTTAATGAACAGTGAGTATACCAACTAGGATCTGTAAATCCTTCCTGGAAAGTCAAAGAGCATATATAATATTAACTTTTCCTACTACTACCAAAGTCCGTAGGCTTTGTTACATACTGGCTCAAAAAGCAACCATAAAGTCGTCGTAGAAATATGTATTTTAACACTGAGCAGCGACAATATTTTACACATGTAAACCTTGCACGGCATGTAGCGATGGTCATCAATGCTAGATACTGAGTCTTGTCGACTTCATAATGGTCTTTGGGCCCGTAATTTGATGCCGCAACTCTGCCGTGATTTTTGCGATTTTCACAAAAGTTTGCCGTGTTTTTCGCTATTTTTTTTGCCGTGATTTTCTACTGTCCATACTGAAGACCAAAACCACAGCAATAAGACAAATACTAAAAGCAAGACCAAAAACTTGAAACCAGGACTAAAAATCCCATATGCAAACAATACCATCACCAAACTTATGCACAGAAGTAAAATCGTTTAGCAGTTAAGCTTCAGCAGTAATAACACTAATAATAAACAAGCTCCATTTTATGCAATGTAATGGTTGCAGTACAACAAGTGACAAGTTTCAGTCACGAAAAACCTGTTAAATCCAGCTCTGGTGGCTAAATCATGAAAACTAAAATCTGGCACATCCCTAATTCAAGTGACGTTACCACGGCTACCTACAGACATCAAGGTGCACATAAATAATAACTAATATTGCAAAAAAACATTACTAAAATGCAGTCTGTGTGTCTAAATGTCATGCTATATTACCACAATGACGTACCAACAGCAAGGTGGACACTAACGACAACCTTGTCCATCGTCAGAGACCAGATGTTGAGTGAATGGACACCTTCGACTCCAGACAATTGCGCCAGATCGACCTTCATCTCATGATAGTTGATGTTACGCGGAACACCTGTCGACGAACAACATCATCATTCATCAATGAGTGACTAAACAGAGATTTAACATCCCTTGCAAATGTGAATTGCTTCCTTGATCCATCTGGTGGCTCTGTCAGGTTCCCTGTCAATCGCCGACGCATCAGACCAGTTTATCACGTGGTTTTCTTGTAGAGCATGGTCGGTGAGAGCTGATTTGTTGTATTCTGCTGAAGTGCTGGAGCGCTGACTTCTAGTAAAAGCTTGCTTGGTTTTGAACTCCTCTTCAGTTCTACGTTCTTGCAACCTGACACCAAGTTTTCTTCCTGTTTCACCGCAAGGAGGGACAATGAGCCATGAACCGTGAAGAAGGCAACTCAGCCACATGTACGACCGCTTTCTTGGCACAGGACTTACTTACTGTGCCAAGAACCAGAAGAAGAAATGATTGTTTTCATTCTGCTGACGAAGACTTCCAGTGGAAGTCGAAATGTTGAGATACAAACAATTTTTTGGTCGTAATTGATGAATTTATTACTGTAAAGTACTTTCGACCTAATGAATCTATTTGCAGACATACTAACTCTATTTCCTTCAGTGAAAAAAACACAGACTATCAACAGACCACAGTGCAATGTGACACTGGACTTTGTTTGCAGCACTGAAGTAATGTTATTCACTTACTTACATGCAACTATTGAGCATAGTGGCAGTAAATAATGAAAGTAGGACCGAACCCCCCCCTCTGACATAACC
>Ga0056128_1009873_pt1 | contig 11935 bp, 7 predicted proteins | sample WorMetLIZISLAND2_FD_71113 | JGI IMG/M metagenome (GOLD analysis project Ga0056128, IMG submission 71113) | Marine gutless worms symbiont microbial communities from Max Planck institute for Marine Microbiology, Germany - Olavius geniculatus... ... | reverse complement strand
CAGATATGGCCGAAGAGGCGCAACTTTCTCTGTATCACTTTCTGCAGTAGGGTTTCTGTCAATTGAATCTTTCTGTACAATTCTTCATTAGTGACCTTTTGTGTCCATCCTATCCTTAGTCGCCCCCTGCCAACACCAATCTTCTGTCAGTTCCACGTGTCCGCACAACTTTTGCCTCCCGCGGTTTTAGCATTGCAGCCCCCACAGTCTGGAACTCCTACCCTCTAGCATCCGTATAGTTCTACCTCTGCAGACACTTTCCGTCGCCTCCTTAAGGCAGCGTTCACATAGACACGAGTAGGCTAGGAGTACGAGTACGAGTCCGGGTTTACGTTTATGGCCCGTAGAAGCTTCACTCGTACGAGTGGAGCGTTCACGGTCACTTGTACAATTAAGCACATAACTCAACGCATGTCGGCTATATTAAAAATTTGCAGTGAAATCGAATTGAGGAAATGCTTCGCATATGAATTGACAGTTCATCTCAGACGAATAGTCTGTATAGGTCCAGTTACCTAAAGCTGCATAAAATGTTGAAATAAAACTTGATAAAATTGATTCATACGTCAAAAAGTCACGTAGGCCTATTTAATGGCTAGAACAAAATAAAAATTGCCCATAGCTTTAAGACTGCTGAGTAGGCCTAATAGTTACCTATGAAAACCAGCAATTTTTCGTCTAAGAAAGATTCCGCATTTCATTCGTGGATCAGAAATATTCTGCCGATTCCGGTCCACACGCGGACTCGCACGCAACGCGCGCATCATTGATGCCAAACTCTGTCGACTCTTTTGTTCACTTCAGATCCCGTAATTTCGCTCAAAAATTAAAGCAATTTACGCCATTTTTATGCACACTATGTGTGCGAATTTTGTTACACATGAAAAAAGACATGCTATTGTTTTAGTTTCTGGGTTTACCTAAATTATGATTTTTTTTACCTCCGCCAAAGAGGTAATGTTTTCGCCGGGTTTTGTTTGTCTGTTTGTCTGTTAGCAAGATAACTCAAAAAGTTATGGACGGATCTTGCTGAAATTTTGAGGGTATGTTGGGCATGGCATAAACTACCAGTGATTAAATTTTGGGGATGATCCGGCAGAAATCCTGGATTCTGGATCACTTTGAAATTTTTGTTACCATTGCGTTAAAGGGGGCATAAGGGAACCGCTGGCAAAGCAAAGATGGTGACGCCACCTGGCGAATAGCTTTGTCCTGGCGGAGGTACCTGCGGGCTACGACTGCTTTCTAGTTCACGATAGTTTATTTCTAACATTGGAAATTGCCAGCTAATTTTCGTCATGACTATGGTCTTGACTTTGGTCTTGACTTTAGGCTTAGACCAAAGTCGAATCAAGACTTTAGTCTTAGACTTAAGTCTTAGCGAAACTAGACCTCACTCAATGTGCTGATTAGTCTAGTGTGACCGTTCTTTGCACACGAAATTTTAGCGATATAGTACAAAGGAAACATTTTCAAATTTGGGGTTGAACAAAGGTGCGGTAGGAGAAATGGGCGTTTTGTAATCGACAAGACGTCGCTTATTTCAGAAAAGGAAAAGATAAGGCCAAGGTTTCTGAGGAAACGACAATAACGAGTTCGTAAAATAGGCCTCCTAGGTTGTCAATATTAGGCCTAATCATCTGCAGCGGTTTGGCCGCAATTTGGAATGCAAAGTCATGCAGCCATGCAGCCATCGCCGAATTGTATCGTGACGCATTGATTGTAGCGTTCGATACAGCAACGTCACGCACTGACGTAGCCGTAGGGAAAGGGGGAGGGGGGACTGTTCCCTCCTTCCTAGGAGCCCTAACAGTCATAGATGTAAAAAAACACATTTTATGTTTTTTTTTATAAAAGTTTAAAAACATGCTTTTATGTATTTTATTTTTTGTAATGTTTTTTTTAATTTTATGTTTTTTTTTAAAATTTAATGTTTTTGTGCTTTTCAATTTCATGTGTTTTGTTCTTGTTAAAATATAAACATACAAAATTACAAATATGATGTATTTCTCATGGGCAGATTGAGTTCAGCTGTTTTTGATCAGTACATTCAGTACATGCCGGTTTTAGTCTTTACAAATGGTAGGTTTTTGTTTTTAATTATCTGAGTTAAATATTCTTTGCATGTATAATGGCAAAAAAGTAGCGATTGAAAACATCTGCAGTTTAATGTTTTATGCATGTTTTATAATATTTTTTATAAAAGTTTTTTAAAAACATGTTTTTATGTTTTTTAATTTGCAAATCAATGTTTTTAACATCTATGCTGACAGTTACTCAAAATCGTGCCAAAATGCACCAAAAGACGTCAATTTCACAGAAAAAAATCCAAAAATTTTCTGGGGAAGGGACTTCCCAGACCCCTTCTCCGTGGGGAGGAGATACCCCTCCCCATACCCCACTCCTCAAGTTCTCCCACTACAGTTAGATTCTGGCTACAGCACTGACGTCACGATAGCGTGTACGAGTCAGACGCTGGCTTTCGGATAAGCCTATAGGCGGTCAGCCCACCCTATGACCCCTATAAAGACAGCTGGGCTTCAGATTATGTTTTGTGCGTGGTATTTTATCCAATCGCATGTTGAATGCTCAATGCTGAATGTGGTAGGCGTACCTAACTTGTCGCACGTGTGATATAATTATGAGAGAAATTGTAATTCCGAGACATGGAACTGCTCGAGAGCAGCGCTTTTAAATTCACTCAAACACATAAGCCGTAGGCCTATAAACAGTGATCGACAATGCAAAGTACTAGCATCCTAAATTCGAAATTCCTTTGTTCCATATGTAGACCACGAAATCATGGCTGACGATTAGTTCGGAATCAGTAGCAAAAAAGCAGAGTTAAAGCAGCGACTAGTTGTAGGATGTTGTAGAACCGGCAGCTTGGTAACAATCCGAGACAAACGTACACGTAGGCCTATAAAGCCTGCAACACAAACAAGTGCTACCGTTATTGGCCGATCGTTATGTCGAGTCTTTAGCACGACGACACTCGTCTATCGTCTGTCTCTCGGTCATTTGTAACACATGTTTTGTGACTAAACGGTATGTCGTACCGCAAAAAACTTACTACATGATTAGCATGCAAAATTTTAGCTACCCAGTGCAAGGGAAACATTTTCAAATTTTGAATACAACAAAGGTGGGGTAAAATGTGCATTTTTAAAACCAATAATTCGCCGTGTCTCAGAAACGGCGAGAGATATGAGAGACGCTATGGATCACTAATAGAAAGTCGCATCAGCCCTTTCAGATGACATGAAAATCATCGACCTTAGACAACCTTGAAAGGACATTACGCACTTTACTATGCTAATCGTGCGGTATTGTTGATAAACGGTACGTTGTAAGGCGTCAGCGATGGTACCGTTGGATAGGGCAATAAGGAGTTTCTACGTATATGCTGTCAATAGTAATCACATTTCTATCTGCAGCGGTTTGGCCGCAATTTTAAATACAAAGTTTCTGCCTGCAGCCATCGTCAACGTGCGCCGAATTACCGTATCGTATCCTAGCGTTGATTGTAACGTTCGATATAGCAGCGTCATCATATGGGAACTGCAGGCACTCTGGGAAATCGTTTTCTTTCTGCTACCGGAAGTCGAACGCTGGCCATCGGATATAGGCGGTATGGTTGGCCCACCCTAGCGGTAGTTGAGCTTATTGTACAGTGTGAAATTGCAATCTCCGAAATATGACGCTGCAAAGTGCCGAAAAAGAAATATCAGCAGTAAAACATGAGACCGCTCGGCTCGCTAAGCTGTCGTTCAGCTTAATGAAAGTAGTAAGTAAGTAAGTAAGTAAAATACGACGAACCTTCTACATATCCACATCCTCGACATCGAGTACCACCGCAGTACTCACCTGCATGCACAATAATTATCATAATTATATGTGATTATTCTAATTATTATTTATATTAATTTAATATTGTTATTATTATAAAATCATTTTTATCATTGTCCCCATCCCTGTCTCAAGGTAACCATTTTTATACAATTTAATAATCATGAGCCGAGACGAGCAGTTCTACCAACTTTTCCACGCCTATGGAAATTAGTTCTCCGTGGCGGCATCTAGCGGCGGGCGTAGATCGTTCCGAGGAAGGCAGCAGTGGTTGTCGAACCTTCAATTTGGTTCGACTCCCGATCGGCTTGTTATCAAGTGCTTGGATGGATCGTGCGTGACTCTACAGAGAGATAGACCCATCTCGGTATAACCATCTTTAAGGTTAACCTAGCCTTTCATCTTTCTGGGGCAGGTAAATCGCGTATGCACCAGCCCGTTTCGCTGGAGTTGACGCGCGGCGCTTTAACCTGTGTCGGATGGCTGGTAACACTGTGATCTCATATGGCAGGTGACGCTCCATAGCTTTGAACTGGGTTACCTATAAAAAGCTAAGCCATACCACTTAACCATTCGCTGTTTATTTTAACTGTCGGAGCTATGCAAGTACCGTGATTAGATCGTTGCGCAGATTTGTCTGATCAACATTGACCGACAGTCGAGCTGATGACCTCACCTGTATCTCTGTCTCGCCCGGATAATTCTGTACACACATAGACATACAAACACGCGTACACACACGGACAGATATATAGACAGACAAAACTGATGCCAGTGATGTGAACAAAACTTTTTCAAGACCAAGACCAATACTAAGACTATTTTATCTCTTCGTGACGTCTTGAGCGATGCAGAGATGGACACGGATCGGGTCCATCCGCGTATCGGGTCGGGTCGGGTCGGGTCATGGGTCGGACATATGTAGGTCAGGTCGGATCCGGGTCCAAAAAGTGGTCCGTGTCCGTCTTTGTTAACAAATGCTCTCAGAGTTATTCACGATGTCTTGCACACGTCCAACAGCCTCTCCGATTACATGTAGTTCAGGCCTACTACAAACGCAAACACAAAAAAACGCGAAGCGACAGACGACAAAAGAAATGGCAGTGGCGAACACAAATACGATTTTGCTATTATAAAATTTAAAGTTTCACGCCGTCCTTCCCACCGGACGTAACGTCGTATCCATTTTAGCCAGTGAAAAATAACGCGTCTCACGGTTTGAAACGCACCCAAAATTTCTATTCAACAAAAGCGGTGACAGACTGATAGCAAAAAAAACAAGAAGCCCAGCTGTCACTAGGGAAGGCTGACCGTACTGCCTATATATACAAAGGCCAGCGTCCGACTTCCAGTATCGAAGAAAAGCGATTTTCCAAGGTGATTACAGTCCTAAACCCGCTATGGTAATGTTGGTATATCGAACGCCAGGTGATTCAGCGCACGCAGATGATGGCTGCAGCCTTCGATCCCTCTGAGGTAGATGAAGCGAGTACTGGTTTGTCTGGCTGGAGTTAAAGCGAGGCGCATGGCAGGTAATGCTGTGTGATCCCTTATGGCAGGTAAAGCTCCGTAAAGCTTTGTAACTTTATCTCATGAAAGGCTAAATAACCTATTGACAATGATTAATTGGCTTGGCTCACGTGACTGATGGTTCTGTTCCAGAGACGAGCGTGAAATTTAATGAGGGCAGTGTCAGCATGCGATAGTTCAGCAATATCACACCTCACTGTGGCGCATTGGATATCATCTCCGCCACAGTCCTGCAATAGCAACAAACAGATCACAGTCATAATCTTACTACAATGCGCTGAAAGTCTGTTTGTTTGTCTGTCTGTCTGTCTGTCTGTTTATCTGTCTGTCATACCCCTCTAGAACCTTCTGTGTTGCATAGTTGCCGACTCCGACCGCAGCGTTTGAGTCGTTAGGTCTTAGGTTTGTGCACCCCACCTTGCCCCCAGCTCACCTCACGGGCAGCCTGAGGGGGTGCGGGGTTAAGTTGCCTGGTCTTTTCCCGACGGGCGGGGTCTTTTCTAGTCATAATAAACAATGTTGTAGTGTAATATCTACATACAGAGTGAGGTCGACAGAGCATTACAATGTCTTTAGGTCAGTTGGGAAAGAACTAAGTTTTAAGGCTAGTAGGAAAAGCAGGAGCAGTATTAAGTAAGTAATTAAGTAAGTAAGATGACTGAAGGGGCGCAATTTAACAGTTAACCACAATGCGCCGTGCTCTCAGTATCCAAACAAAAATATCTTCAGCAGCCGCTTGAACTGTTCAAAGTTAATGCCAGTTTGTCTCAGATGAGCTGGCAGACTGTTCCACAGCCTAGGACCTGCAGCAGCAAAGCATCTGTCTCCATAGCTGCTGTAGGTCCGTCTGACGACACATGTCCTTGAGTTGGCAGAACGCAGCTGACGACGACCTTCGCCAGAGATCAGCTGACAGATGTGCTTGTATGACGAAACGGTAAACGTAAAAGAAATGCAGCTGTTGTGACTACTAACGAACCAGAACGGTGTTGGCAGCAGTACGTCTGTAGAAAGTAGGCTGAGGCTCCTCGGTCGATCGAACAGTTTCATCATTGACCTTAGCAGCCGCTGCACTGGATGCTGCCACGCCGGTTCTCTCCTGTCCCAGCAAACAGAGGAAAAAAAACTGAAAAAATGCGGGTGTTGGTAATCTGTAGAACTGTGGAATGCGGAATGGGGTGGTTAATCTGCGAAATAGAAAGTGTGGAATGCACGTGATTGGTTAGTTCGAGAAATTACTTGACCACGCTGATTCCACAGATTAACCACACCTCCGGACCTTCGCTTTTGTATTCTACGTATTTAACAATTTCTAATAATTTGTCACAATAATGACGCTAGCACTGCAACAATTGTTTTTTTTTTGTTTGAGTTTTTTACCCTTATTCACATTGCCACTGTTAATAAGCCTAGTTTAGATGTGGCAACTGTTATTTGTGACGAACACGTGAACATGGAGAATATCCATAGGCCTAACAGCAAAAAATAAACTGATGCTATCCCATAAACAGTGTCTTAACAAAAGCACACAGTGGTCGACCAGTGGCAGTGGTAACAGTGGTTGAGACAGTTAAAGCGTGCATGCTGAGATGAAACGCTTTAAACTTGGCCGCATCTCGGAAGTTAGTTTGCTTCATGACGCACGAATTCATATTCAGCTGCAGCCCACCAGACCAAATGTCCGTTGCGAGTGCAGGCGTAACTGGAACTGGAAGGCGCTCGTGAGAGTGCATATCTCCGCCAAGCGAAATACAATGACTTGCGCTGTAGCTAAGATCCAAGTTCGCCAAATCACAATGCAGCCGAATCTACTAACAGAGGCTTAAAAAGTAGGCTACAAACTACTATAGGCCTAGGCCTACATACAAGCAGCACATGCACTGACAACTACAGCGCTATACGTCACCTTAGCCCACCCAGCGGCTTCGAATTCCACATTTTAACCATCATCCCGCAGGTTTTTTCCACATTTTTCATTCCACAGATTAAGCACCCCATTGCGCATTCCGCAATTCCACACATTACCAGCACCCAAAAAAATACAAGGCGGCTAAAACGGAGACACTTTTTGCGGCTTGCAGGACCTATTAATATAAACCCAATTTGGATTAAAATAAACTGGATTCGTTTTTGCTGCCTCTCTGCTCCGAACTCCCTTAAAACTTACGACGTTCCCCTAGACGCATAATCGGCTGCGGGAGGGAAAAGACCACCAATCCCTTCCCAACTTCAGTTTGGTTTAATTATTCATCAACTCTGTTTGCAGACAAAGTAAGTAAATTTATAATAATTGACGCATAATGAGTACGACTTGCCAGCAATATTATTTTGCTGTGTCAGGCGTGTTTCACGTACTGTCGTACTCTGTAATTATTATTTATTCTAGCACGTGAACATTTAGCTAGATCTACTGATCGACTTTGAGTTTGATTTAACTCACCGATATTCCCAGTGGATTGACAAGAGAACTGTCAACAGCACAGGACACAGTCGCCGCTGTAAAATCATGTTCAGTCTGTAACAGACAACAGTGACCGACTTAATATCGCATTATGATCACTAACGATAATAACAACATTTAATACTCACAATATGTACAGTAGGCCTATAATAGCATTCAGAAATCTACAGTCATTTAAGCTGCAGGCTACTAAACCTGAATACCAGAGTATCAGTTAGTATAGCACGGTGAATCGTGAGTAAAGCCCCTACCATAAATTATCAATCCTATTTGAGAACTGGAAGGCGCTCGTGAGATTGCATATCTCCGCCAAGTGAAATAATTAAAATTAGACTACGTTACTACTACTACTACTACTAATTACAACGTAGATAGACCTATTTCTTGTACAAGCATAGTTATAGTTAATTTTGTCTCGAAATTCGTTGCCATGGCAACAAGGGACGGTCGTGGTACAATTAGATTGACCTCATCCAATAGCTCGTTCTCTAAAATCCCCCGTTCAACGCAAAATTTTTGAGATATCTTTTGTAGAAGCCGAGTTACAGCCGACTTTGTGCCAAATTCCGTTGTCATAAGAACACCCAAAACAAGCGAAAACGTCGCGACGACACGTGCCGACATGTATGCGGCCAATCGTCCAGTTACGGATATATTGGCTTACTGCAGACTACGAAGTACAATGCCGTGGGCAAGTAACCGGCCGGGCCGACCAGCTTGCGTTTCGCCAGCCGATGATGTAGGCCTACACGTTTAGGCCCTACCGGTACGCGAGATGCGTCATTTTCGCAAGGTGGTTTTTGACCTCTGGTAATTTTAACCTTTGATTTTTGTAGCTAAAAATTAACACGTTTATTACTCTTGCCGTAAGAAACGTTCACATTCAACTCAGTCTTCCGCATTTTTTGATTTCCAGTTAGGTGCCCGTACGGGACGGACAAGCAGACAGACGGAAATAGTGACAGACAAATGGACACACAGACGGATGGACGGACCAGCAGACAAGACTCATACTGCATCTTATATAATGGTATACATAGCACAGATAGTGTCAGAAAACACCGAAATTCAATACGAATTAAAACCACGGCTTCAGTTCAGCCAAGTTAGCAAAAGTACGTACAGAACGATAGAAATGAAATAGAACGAGCTAAAACGAAATAAAAGAAATAAAAATCATGCGCTCTCTATTTCATTTCTTTATTTTATTACATTTTTGTACACTCTGTTTCATTTCTGTTGTTGTGTACGCACTTTAACAGTATTATGGGGTGTTTACACGATCGAGCAAACATCGAGCAGCTAGCTCGACGTTCTATGGTAATTAGCATGCTAATTAGGAGAGCGGGCGGGTTGTAATTGGAAAGCCTTATAAGACGTGATCAGCTGTGGGCTAAGAGCCTAAGCCTATTTGAGCCAGGGGCGGAGTTCCAATAGGCCTGTTTGAGCCAGCTCGATGTTTGCTCGATGTTTGCTTGACGTTTGCTCGATATTTGCTCGATCGTGTAAACACCCTATTACTGACTTGCGGTTCTTTGACGAGATAGAGAAGAAAGTCATTGCGATCAGTATTCAAGCGCAGCGGCCAATCAACGATCAGAGTTGACGGCGGCACTCTGGCCACGCCCTCATTCCTCACCTAGAAATGAATATGCATCAGTCTAGTGAACAGACATCACGGATTATCATTCTTTAAATGAAGTTACAACTACATAGTTAGAACTCGCGTTAATGATCGCCGTCCCTTCGCTCTGCTTATACCCCGTTCACACGATAGAGCTGAGTTGATTAAACAAGTGCTCTACGAGCCGATTCGTCAATCACACATCAAGCACTTCTCGAGCGCTTGTCAAGCACTCTACAAGTGTTTGCTCGATAAATGCTCGATGCGTGCTTGATAAGTGCTTGACGAGCTATGCCTTTGCAACAAATACCCTTAAACAAGCTACAGGTCTCCCAGTTTCGTGGCCACCAGTAATTTTTTTTGCAAAGATAACACAAATATATGATTTCTTTGCGTTTCCAAATTGTAAAAAATGGGTAAATTTGTGGTTTCCATTAACGTCCAATACCAAAATTGCTTCAGCTTTAACCGTTGACCAGGGGCTCTGCCCCTGGACCCCGATGGGGACTCCCGGCTCTGCCCCCAGACCATCGTTATAAATAGGCTCGCGCTTTAATTCCACGCTCGCCATGGGGCCGTCCCCCCAGATGTTGCGGGTTAGAACCGCCACTGGCCAGCTTCATCGTGTAAACGAGGCATTAGAGATATCGCGAAAATATTCTGAGATGTTGTAAGAAAAAATTTTGCACGAATAATCAACCATGTGTTTTATACTCGGGCACGCAAAATTTCAGCGATCTACTCCAAGAAGAACACTTTCAATTTGAGGGTTAAATGAAGGGTGAATAGAAAGAATGCGCGCTTTTCAACGGAAAACTAGCCATATCTCAGAAACGATGAGAGATACGGCCAAGGATACTAATAATCACCGCTAGGAAGTGTCATACGCTCTTTCGGGTGAAATGAAAATCATCCGCTTAGATGACCTTGAAAGTCACTGACAACGATTACGGTCGGCTATCCTAACGACAGCTGGTTTTTTGTGCGGTATAGACAAGCGTAAACTTACACCGGCTGAGAATTATTTCTGACTAAAAATACTATACAGATCAAAGACGATGTTTTAATATTTGTTTGTTCTAACTTTAGAACGTATGGATTTATCTGACTGTACTTGTGTATTAAGGGCAGTGTCCGGTCCTACTGCACTGTCATTTGCATGTTTTAAATTGTTTTATTGGACAAATAAAGATTGATTGATTGATTGATTGAACATTATGCAAGCACCTCATAGATGTGAAGGACTGTAGGACCCATAGCATCCCAGCTTGTAGGCAGCTGGTTCGTGTCGTTAACCGGCTGCCGATAGAAAATTGCGCTTGGATCAGACATGCTACAAAACATACAAACGAAATAGCACAGTAACGCAGTAAACCGCGTCTTCCATAAAAAACTACGCCACGGTTTTTAGCCGACCGTACCTTAGTAACGGTGGAGCTGTTGTCATGGTTGTCGCCCGTCCGTCAGTCTGTCTGTCCGTCACGAATGTACTGTGGCTAAACGGTGCAAAATAGGGCCTAAGTTGCTATTGATCACTAATAAAAAGTCGCATACTGGCTTTCAAATGACCTACGACTAAAAACTCATTGACCGTGGATGACCTTGAAGGTCTATGACAACCAGTACGGTCGGCTATCCTAGCGACAGTCGGGCTTTTTATATTATAATATCATTGCCAAGTGTTAACGGATTTTACATTCTTTCACTAAAGCATTCACAACTAGCAATAAAGTGATTATTGAATATCTCACCACATCATTGTGTCGCTACACTACCTTGTGAAATATAAATGTAAGAAAAACTAACAATAATAGACAGTAAACGTGTTGGCAAGCGCAAGACACTTCAGACCAAAAATGCAGTGAATGATCTGTACCACACTACACTTGGCAGTGGTTACATTTTGTACGCTGCAGTTTAAAAAAACATCGACAAATACTCATCAAAATACAACAAAACAAGAAATTTGAGCTAATGCTCATGAGATGCGCGAAAGCCTATAGCAGTTCCAGTTTAATAGTTTAGCTGAAAACTGGGGTGTTCACGCTAAGTTAATATATATATATAAAATTATCTACGATAGTTTCGTGGCGCCATTTTGTGAATGATATAGACCTGTGTCGCAGCCCGAAATTCCAAATCCAAAAAATCCATAAAACCCCTTATTTTTGCGTTCAAGATCATTGAATTCGGCGCCAATCGAGAGCCAGTGTAACAGTGTTATTACAGTGTGACAGCTTATTAGTGATTAATAGTAACCTAGGCCCTATCTCGCACCGCTACTGAGACACAGCGACTTATTGGCCCAAAATCGCAAATTTTGTCCACCCTCTCTCATTTAGCGCCCTCGTTCGAAGTGACCCCTTTGAATTTATGAGAAAGCTTTACGGTTCCTGAAACTAGAGTCTTCCAGGCAGCCGAAGGTGAAGATTTGGTGATCCTAGCTTGCACCGTTTTTGACTGATCCACCC